>Ga0302253_1000488_pt1 | contig 32246 bp, 25 predicted proteins | sample AAG_RA_Trp_MG_FD_193537 | JGI IMG/M metagenome (GOLD analysis project Ga0302253, IMG submission 193537) | Enriched activated sludge microbial communities from anaerobic digester in WTTP, New Holstein, Wisconsin, United States - AAG_RA_Trp | ecosystem: Engineered > Bioreactor > Anaerobic >...
GAGGGGGATGAGATGATCATCTCTGCGGTGACCCGCATCGGCAGCGGTTCCAACGAACGGGTGCACGCGCTCGAATTCGGCGATGTGGAATACCATGCGGCCTTCGCCCTCTCGGACATGGTCGATGCCGAACGCATCACGGCGCAGCTTGCCAATGGCGTGCTGGTGGTCGAGATGCCCCGCCGCGAAGCTGCGCGCCCGCGTCGTATCCGCGTCGAAGTGGGCTAGTCGCTCCGTCTCGCCCAGCCTCGCCGGGGTCTTCGCACGGGGCCGACCGGAAAGCTGGAGCTGCCGCACGAAGGCGAATGCCCGCAAGCCGGGGCCATGCGCAGGTGGTCTCCCCGCGTCCCTGCGTGACCGTAGGCGTGTGGCCTGTCGGGGGGCAACGTGAATGGTCTGCCGTGCGAAATGCCGGGGCGGCCAGTCAGGCGTGCTACCGGGCGGCCTGCCGGGGCCGTTGTCGGGAAGTGCGGCGTCGCCTCACGTCAACGCTGTTCACCGTGACGGCGTTCGAGTTCACCCAGTGATTTTGCAAGAAGCCTGCGTTCGAGAGAGGCAGGGGCGGTGGAGAGTTTCGTCTGCACGTCGGGGCCCTTGCCCTGTTGCGGGCGTTCCAGCGTAAAGGCCTCCGCAGCCCGACGGGCGAACGCCACCAGTGCGGGCACGTCTTCAAGGATGGGCAGTCCATTGCGGGTGCTGTCCACAGGTTCGCGGTATTCGATGACCAGCTTGGTACGGCGCATGTCGGGCAGGAACGTGAAGCGGTAGACCAGCGTGTCTCCCGCCTGTCCTTGCACGGGGGCGGCTTCGTGCCAGACGCTGGCCCACGGGTCGCGGTCGGCGGGCAGGGTGAACGTCGCCACCTTGCCGGGCATCCCTCCCAACTCGATGGTGTCCACACGCACTTCGCGCAACCCCGAAGACACATCATGGGGCCATTGCCACTGGTCGCCCGCCTCGGCAAGGATGACCGAAAGCCTTCGCCCGTCGGTGGTGGGCTGTCCATTGCCGGAGGGGGCATAGAGGGCGTACCAGACCCGTGCCGAGGCCGTGCCCGAAGCCGTGGCCGGAGAGATGTCGGTGACGCCACCCCCCACGGCATGAAGGCCGCTTGCAGGGGAGACCACCAGCGGCGGTCTGCCTGTGGATATGAACGATTCGCCGCTGAAGCCCCGCAGCAGGGGACGGCGCGTCATGACAAGGAACACCATCGCCGCAGCGAGGGCGAACATCAGAAACGGCAGAAGCTTGGACATGGTCTCTCCGGGCTGAAGTGGCAACGGGTCGTCCCTGGCGGGCGACAGCGCATTGTGCCAATCCTCGCCGTGCTTGTCACCCCGCCGGAAGGTGTACCGCTGCGGGCTTGCGCGGGTTTCGGCTGCGTCGTATGAGGCGTGTGCCCTCGCCCTCCGGCACTACCGGGGCGAACCACAACCGGCGCACGGCGCCATGCAGGACGCAAGACCATGTCCACACGCCTTCTCATCGCATCCGACATCCACGGTTCACTGCCGCGGGCTACCTTTCTGGCAGACCTCGCGCGGGACACGGCGCCCGATAGCATCATCCTTCTGGGCGACCTGCTGTACCACGGGCCGCGCAACCCCCTGCCCGAAGGGTACGCCCCGCGTGACGTGGCGGACACCCTCAACGACTGGAAGGCCCGCATCATCGCCCTGCGCGGCAATTGCGACGCAGAGGTCGACCAGATGCTGCTGCATTTCCCCCTCGTGGAGTCGGCGTGGCTGTTCGTGGACGGGCTGCGCATCTTCGCCAGTCACGGGCATCACAACCAGTTGCCCGACCGCTTTCCCGACCTTGCAGAGGGGGACGTCTTCCTCTGCGGGCACACCCACATCCCCCGTGCGGAGACGGTGGATGGCCTGCATGTGTGGAATCCCGGTTCGGTGACGCTGCCCAAGCAGGGACACCCTGCGGCCTACGGTCTGTACGAGGACGGCGTGTTCAGGGTCTTCGACCTCGACGGTGCCGAAGTGCTGCGCCATGCGCCGCTTCGTGACGGCATGGCGTGATGCGGGAGTGTGCATGACGGATGTCTTGATGGACGGTATGCCGGACGTTTCCCCTGCGCTTCATGACCCGGATGGTGAAGCGACTGCCACCGTCGCCTCTGTGACGGTACGTCCCGTAGCCGCAGCCCCCGGTGGGCAGCCTGCTGGGCCCGCTGGTGGTCAGGCTGGCTGGAACGCCGACCTCACTCCCGGACTTGTCGCACGATTGCGCCGACCGGTGCAGGTCGGCGCGCGCACGGCCCCCGGCAGTCTCTGGCTTGCCCCGCTGGCGGGGGTGGGCCATGTGGCCTTTCGTGAGGTGATCGACAACCTCGGAGGTTGCGGGCTGCTGTTCACCGGCATGTGCAACGCGCGGGCCGTCCCCACGGAGAACCCGGCACGTTCCAATGCCTTCACGTGGCGTGCGGAAGAACTGGAGCGGTGCGTCTGTCAGTTGTTCGGTGCCGACCCATCCGAGATGGCCGAGGCGGCCCGACGGGTCGAAGCCGAGGGCTTCTTCGGGGTGGACATCAACATGGGGTGTTCCGTGGCTGCCATCGTGCGGCGCGGCTGCGGTGCCGACCTGCTGCGGGACGAGGAACGTGCCGTGCGCATGGTCGAGTCCGTCCGTCGGGCCGTGGATTGCCCCGTGCTGGTCAAGTTCCGCACGGGCTGGAGTCCCGACCCGCAGGGTGCGGTGGCGCTTGCCCGCCGTTTCGAGGACGCAGGGGCCGACGCGCTGGTCTTCCATCCCCGCGTGGCCCCCGACAGGCGCACCCGCCCGCCGTTGCGCCACCACATCCGTCTCGTCAAGGAGGCGGTCGCCATCCCCGTGCTCGGCAATGGCGAGGTGTTCACACCGGGGGACGCCGCATCCATGCTCGAGACCACGGGATGCGACGGCATCTCGCTGGGGCGCATCGCGCTGGGCCGACCGTGGGTGTTCGCGGCGTGGACGGGCCTTGTGGACGACAACCCCGCCAGCAACCCCGACCTGTGGCGCGACATTCCGCTGGCCCTGCTGGACGCGCTGGAACGCCGCCATGCCGACCGCAAGTATGCGGCGCGCCTCTTCAAGAAGTTCCTTCTCTACTTCATCGCCAACTTCACCTATGGCAACAGCCTTCGCGGCCCCATGCTCAAAGGGGACGACCCCGCCGACCTGCGTACCGCACTCGTGGATACGCTGGCGACACTGCCTGCCATCACCCGCCGTCCCAGTGCGCTGATGTTCTGACCGCTACGGGGAGAGAGACCCGTTGCGTCAGGCGACCTTCTGTCTCTCTGTCCTGCCGTGCCCGTAGTGGACACCGCACTCCCGTGGGCAGGTCTTGCGGAGACCCTGTCCGCACCGCCGTGGCGGGCATACATGGTCGACAATGGAAAAGGCCGGACATTTCTGTCCGGCCTTCATGGTTTCCGTCATGCCTTGGGGGTGCCGTTCTTCGTTCCCACCATCCTGTCTTCGGCGGTAGGCGGTGAGGACTTCTGCTGCACCACCTTGGCACCGGGGGCCACATCGTGGGTCACCCACACGTTGCCACCCACGATGGCACCTGCGCCGATGGTGACCCGCCCGAGGATGGTCGCCCCCGCGTAGACCGTCACGCCGTCCTGAAGGATGGGGTGGCGCGGGATGCCCTTGATGAGCGCCCCGCCTCCGTCCTTGGGGAACGAGAGCGCCCCGAGGGTGACCCCCTGATACAGGCGGCAGCCGCGGCCGATGATGCAGGTCTCTCCGATGACCACGCCCGTGCCGTGGTCGATGAAGAACTCCTCGCCGATTGTCGCGCCGGGGTGGATGTCGATGCCCGTGCGCGAGTGCGCCATCTCGCTGATGATGCGCGGAATCACCGGCACGTCGAGCCTGTACAGCTCATGGGCGATGCGGTGATGGATCATGGCGTAGATGGAGGGATAGCAGAAGATGGTCTCGCCCGGGCTTTTGGCGGCAGGGTCGCCCTCATAGGCGGCCTTCACGTCTGTGGCGAGCAGTTGCCGTATGCGCGGCAGCGCCCGCATGAACTCCATGGCGGTCTCCTGCGAATGGCTTTCGCAGTTCTGACAGTCCGTGGCGTAGTCGGCGCAGGCGAAGCAGCCGCCGCGGCGAACCTGTTCGGCGAGGATGCGGTAGATGGAGTCGAGGTTGGCTGCCAGGTGGTAGCGCATGGATTCCAGAACGATGTTGGACGCTCCGAAGTAGCCGGGGAAGAGTGCCGCACGCAGACGCGCCATAAGTTCGGTCAGCGCCTCCAGTGAAGGCATGGGCGAACCGTGCAGTGACTGATGGTAGACCGCCTCGTACGATTCGGGGGTACACAGGGACTCGACGATGCGTTCGAGTTCGGGCATTCCGGTGAGCGATACGGCGGTGCTGGCATCAAGCTTCTTCATGGCGTTTCCGGTCTGTTTTCGGGTTGATGGGTGCGGGGCACGGTAGCCGCGGCCGGGGCACACGTCAATGACGCCTCCGCCCCGGTGCAGCCCGTTCCCTTTCCCGTGGCGGAGGCGCAGGACTCCGGGACGTCTTCCGGGCCGGGGACGTGCTGGCCCCGCAGGGTCTACTCGGAGGCGAAGAGCGGTGTCGAAAGGTAGCGTTCGCCCGTGTCGCAGATGATGCACACCACGCGCTTGCCCGCATTCTCGGGGCGTCTGGCGTAGGCGATGGCGGCATGCACGTTGGCACCCGACGAGATGCCGCACAGGATGCCCTCCTCCTGAAGCAGCCGCCGGGCCATGGTCAGCGCGTCGGCACCGGGGACGGGCATCACCTCGTCATAGACCGACGTGTCGAGCACGGGCGGGACGAACCCCGCACCGATGCCCTGAATGGCATGGGGGCCGGGGGCTCCTCCGGAAAGCACGGCCGATTCTGCGGGTTCGACGGCGATGACCCGGATGTCGGGGTTGCGTCCCTTGAGGTAGCGTCCCGTACCGGTGATGGTGCCGCCCGTGCCGACCCCCGCCACGAAGCAGTCGATCATGCCGTCGGTGTCGGCCCATATCTCCGGGCCGGTGGTGGCCTCATGGGCAGCGGGGTTGTCGGGGTTGGCGAACTGTTGCAGCATCACCGCACCGGGGGTGTCGGCCACGATGCGCTCGGCCTCTTCCACCGCGCCACGCATCCCCTTGGCTGCGGGCGTGAGCACCAGCGTGGTGCCGAAGGCCTTGAGCAGTGCCCGGCGTTCGGCGCTCATGCTCTCCGGCATGGTCAGCACCAGCTTGAGGCCGCGCACGGCGCATACGAAGGCAAGGCCCACTCCGGTGTTGCCGCTGGTGGGTTCCACAAGCACCGCGCCCGGGGCAATCTCTCCCCGTGCGATGGCGGCTTCCACCATGTTGAGGGCGATGCGGTCCTTCACGGAACTGCACGGGTTGAAATTCTCGAGTTTGGCGACGACCTCGGCGACACAGCCGAGTGTGACCTTGTTGAGGCGCACCATGGGCGTCTTGCCCACGAGGTCCGTCATGCTTGATGCGATGTCCATGCCCCCTCCTTGTTCTGTCCATGGCAATGAGCACCGCCAGCCGGGTATCGACGGCGGCGCAGTCGTAGGCGTCGGAACATGCAAGGGCGCACGTGGCAACCATGCCTCCGTGCGCCCTTGCCGGCTATCAGCAGGTGCAGGCCGGTTTTCCGGTCATTTCGCCCCGGAACGGCGATATCTCACGTAGACGCCGGATGATGGGCGGCAGTTCACGCACCACGTATTCCACGTCTTCCATCGTGTTGAACCGCGAGAGGCTGAAACGGATGGAACCGTGGGCGAAGGTGAACGGCACACCCATGGCCCGCAGCACGTGCGAGGGTTCGAGGCTGCCCGACGTGCAGGCCGACCCGGAACTTGCACAGACGCCATGCTGGTCGAGCATGAGCAGGATGGCTTCACCCTCGACGTACTTGAAGGCGATGTTCGAGGTGTTGGGAAGCCTGTTCGCCGTGTCGCCGTTGACGACGGCATCCGGAATGGCGGCCAGCAGCCCCGATTCGAGGCGGTCGCGCAGGGCGCGTACCTGTGTGTTCTCCTCGTGCATGGCGGCGGTGGCGAGCTCGCAGGCCTTGCCCAGAGCCACGATGGAGGCGACGTTCTCTGTGCCCGCACGCCGCCCGCGCTCCTGATGCCCGCCGCGCAGGAACGGGCGGTAGGCCGTGCCGCGGCGCACATAGAGCGCGCCCACGCCCTTGGGGGCGTGCAGCTTGTGGCCCGAGAGCGCGAGGTAGTCGACGGGCATGGTCTTCATGTCGAGCGCGACCTTGCCCACGGCCTGTACGGCGTCGGTGTGGAAAGGCACGCCGTGTTCGCGGGCGATGGCCCCCGCTTCTGCGATGGGGAATATGGTGCCCGTCTCGTTGTTGGCGGTCATGATGGAGATGATGGCCGTGTCCTTGCGGATGGCGGCACGCAATTCGTCAAGGTCCATCCTGCCCTTGGCATCGACGCCGAGCAACGACACTTCGACGCCGTTCTTTTCGAGATGCTGGGCAAGGCTGAGCACCGCCGGGTGTTCCACCCGGGTGGTGATGATGTGCCGCCTGTCAGGCTGTGCCTGCAGGGCCGAGCGGATGGCCGTGTTGTCGCTCTCGGACCCGCACGAGGTGAAGATGATCTCTTCGGGGGCGGCGCCGATGGCGGCAGCCACCTGCGCCCTCGCTTCGGTCACATGACGTCCGACCTTGCCGCCGAAGGTGTGCATGCTCGAAGGGTTGCCGTACATCTCCGTGAGAAACGGCAGCATGGCTTCAAGCACGGCAGGGTCGACCTGCGTGGTGGCGTTGTTGTCGAAGTAGATGGTCTTCATGCCGAAACCTCCCTGACCACGATCTCCTGATCGACGTGGTCGCGCAGGGTGCGCTCGACGAACTCCTTGAGGGTGAGCTGACTCGAGGGGCAGCTGGTGCACATGCCGCGCAGGGCTACCATGACTTCGGTTCCGTTCATGTCCACCAGTTCGATGTCGCCGCCATCCTGTTGCAGGCGCGGGCGGATCTCACCGTCGAGCACCTTCATCACAAGCTGCATCCGCTGCACGTTGGTCAGCTTCTTGGGCGGTTCCAGCGGGGTGAGGCATTCCGGTTCCTTGCCGAGTTCCACGTCGAGGATGTGGCGTATCTCTTCGAGACAGTCGCCGCAGCCGCCACCCGCCTTGGTGAAGTGGGTGATGTCCTCGACCGTTTTGAGATTGTTCTCGCGAATGGCGCGGATGATCTGCTCGTCGGTGATGCCGAAGCACTTGCAGACGAGCTTGCCTTCATGCGCATGCTCTACGGCAGGTTCACCGCGCCAGTTGCGTATGGCGGCTTCAAGTGCCTCCTGCCCCATGACGGAGCAGTGCATCTTTTCCTTGGGCAGCCCGCCAAGGTGGGCTGCGATGTCCTTGTTGGAGATCTTGAGGGCGTCTTCGACGAGCATGCCCTTGATGAGCTCGGTCAGTGCCGAACTCGAGGCGATGGCACTGGCGCAGCCGAAGGTCTGGAAGCGTGCGTCCTGTATGCGCCCTTCGTCGTCGATCTTCAGATAGAGCTTCAATGCGTCGCCGCAGGCAAGGCTTCCGACCTCTCCTATGGCGTTGGCGTCATCGAGGGAGCCGACGTTGCGGGGATTAAGAAAGTGCTCGCGCACCTTGTCGGTGTAGTCCCACATAGTGCTGTTTCCTCCGTGTTCTTCCTTGCGTGGCAAGGGTGCACCAGAGCAGATAACACCGCAATGACGGAGGGGGAAGAGGCGAGGGAGAAAAAGCTACAGTACGTTGGCGCCTGAGAGCATCAGCACGAACCGTCGGAACATGTCGAGGTCGAGCTGGTCGCGCATTTCGCTCAACATGATGCGAAGCACCTGGAACGCGTTGCGGGCGGGGGCGTATGCCCTGTTCGACGTGAGTGCGTCGTAGATGTCGGCGATGGTGATGGCACGGACGGGCAGGGGGATTTCGTCGCCGCGAAGTCCGCAGGGGTAGCCCGACCCGTCGAGCTTCTCGTGGTGGAACAGGATGCAGTTGATGGCGTCCTGCGAAAGGGGCATGCGTGCGCAGGCTCCCACGCCGAAGACGGGGTGTCTGTTCACCTCTTCACGTTCGTCCGGCGTGAGGGCGGCGGGCTTGGTGAGGATGGCGGCGTCGAGGAACGTCTTGCCGATGTCGTGCAGCATGGCACCGAGGCCGAACTGCACGAGGCTGTCTTCGTCGAAGCCGTAGCTCTGCAGCAGCGCCTGTGAATACACGAAGACATGCAGCGAGTGTGAATAGGTATGGTAGTCGTGCGCGACGAGAGAGGCGACCGTCTTCAGCGAGTTCTCCAGCGTGAGAAAACTGATGCCCTCACTGACGAGGGCAAGGATGCGGTCGAACGTCTCTCTCTTCAGGGTGCGCGGAAGTTTCTTCTCGAAGACCTCTTTCACGATTTCGGTGGATGTCTCGTAGAAGAGGCGTGCCCGTTCGGGAAGAGGCAGCGAATCGTCGGACAGAACCCTGCCGAAGTGGCGCTCACGGTGCGAGATGAACGAGGGGTGCTGAGGCGCAGGGACAAAGACCTGCGTGACTCCATGCGCCCGCAGTTGCATCCTGTGGCGCATGGTGAAGGCTTCATCTTCCTTGGCGTAGAGTACGAAGCCGCGTTCCTGTTTGAGATAGATGCTGAACCCGCCCCGCGCATCGGGGACGAGGAGTGAGGTCGGTACGGCGAAGTAGCCATCGACGGACTGTTGGATTGCTGCCGTAGCCTGCATCATGCGAGTGAGCATCCTGTGTATGGCCTATACGGCGGCGAAGCAGCCGCAAATGACCCCCCGCATGAGGCATGACGTAAATGCACAAGGTTGTCAATGGTGTGTGCTGTATTGTCGCAATCGCAGCGTCAACGCAGTGTATCCGGCCATACCCCGGCCATCTCCGCATCGGAGAGCATGGTTATGAATTCGCGTAGCAAGTAGAGGTCAAGCGTTGAATGGTGTTCGCTACGCATCAGTTGAAGCGCCATGAAGGGGGTGAGGCGCGCTTCGCCGGGGGCGGTCGTCAGAAGGTCGTAGGTGTCGGCGATGGCAAGTGCACGCACGGCTGTGGGGATGTTCTCGTCCTTGACGCCCGCAGGAAAACCGCTGCCGTCGAGCCTTTCGTGGTGCAGCATGATGCAGTGCAGTGCCTCTTGTGACAAGGGCACCTGTGCCACCAGACCGACTCCGAGGGTGGGGTGCGTGCGGTAGATGTGCTCTTCATGTTTCGTGAGAGAATGCCTGTGGCGCGTTATGGCGCGGGGCAGCCGGGCGAGGCCGATATCATGCAGCAGCACACCCAACCCGGTCCGTACGAGGTCGGTTTGCGCATAGCCAAGACGGGCAAGCAGCGGCACCGTGAGTGCATAGACGTTGACGCTGTGCGAATAGGCACTGAAGTCGCAGTCGAGAAGCTGTCCCAATGCCTTGAGGGTGCCCTGTTCGCACAGGAAGCGCAACGACATGGTCACAAGACTTTGCAATCGTTCAAAGAGAATGCCGTCGACCGGGGCTGGCAAACGTGTGCCGAACGTGTCGCGCAGGAGTTCGGTCGTGGCACAGTGGAAGGCGCTGGCCCTGTGTTCGACCGGCAGCCTGTCGTCTTCGAGAATATGGGCAAGGTGACGTTCGAGGTACAGGCCGAAATTCTGTCTCTGGTCGACACGGACATAGACTTCCGAAGTGCCATTCTCGTGCAATCTGCGGCTGTGTCGTTCCGTGAAGGTCTCTCCTGCCTTTGCATAGAGGATGAGACGTTCATCCTTGCGAATGAACACACTGAAAGACCCTAGTGCCTGCGGTACGATCAGTAGGGGAGAGATGGGGAAGTAGCGCGGATCGTCGTGGCGGGGCATGGCTTGATTGTGACCGTGGCGTTGCAGCTGTGCGGCGGATGTGTTGCGTTGCGGAGGTCGACCCGGTAAGAGGAAAAGCCCTCCAGCGGTGCTATGGTCCGGTAGGATGCCCGTAGACGCCGTGGGGGAGATGCCGTAGCGGCGGACAATACGCCGCAAGGAGGTCGAAATGCAAGGTTTTCGTGCGCTGTATATTCCCGCCAGCATCCTTACGGTGCTGGTTCTGGTCGCTATCGGGGGCTTCTGGTGCATCGCCGCCAAGGCAGGGACCGGTCCCCTTGAGGCAGGCGCGGTGTGGCGAGTCGCCGCTGCGACGCTCGCCCTGGTCGTCGCTTGCGTGGCCGCTCTGTGCATATGGTTCGGCGTAGCCATCCGCAGGCCCATCGATGATGTCATGACGCGACTCGACCGCATGCTCGACGGTGATACGAAGCTCTGCTTCGCTTGCGACAAGGTCGACGCCTTCGGGGAGATGCGGCTTGCGCTCGATACGCTCGTGGGCAGGTTGCGGCAGAATCTCGGGTTCGCACAGGGAGTGCTCAAGGGCATCGATACGCCCTTTGTCGTGGTCGACGCGCATGAGAAACTCTCCTACACCAACAGCAACCTGCTGGACATCCTGCAACATGACGGTCGGCCGGAAGACTACTACGGCCAGAACGTGGCCCATTTCTTCTACGGCGATGCAAGCAGGCGCACCGTTCTGCGCGACAGCATCGAGCAGGGCACCATCGCCCGCCGTGAGGTCGACCTCGTGGGGCGCAAGGGGGGCAAGCGCAGGCTGCATATCAACGCATCGCCGCTCTACGACCTTGACGGCACACTCATGGGCGCGCTGTGTATCTATCAGGATCTTACGGAGTTGCGCGCACGCGAGGCCGAGTTGAGTGCCCAGAATGCGCGTATCGCCGAAGCTGCCGCCACGTCGGAAGCCATTTCCGACGAGGTCGCCCGCACTGCCGCCGCACTCGCTGAACAGGTGCGGGGTGCCAGCGGGGTTGCCGTGCAGCAGTCGCAGCGTGCACGTGAGGCCACCATCGCCATGGAACAGATGAACGATGCTGTGCTTTCCGTGGCGCGAAGCGCTTCCGAGGCCGCTTCAGAGGCCGAGGCGGCACGCAGACGTGCCGAGGGCGGCGCAGATGTCGTACGCAACGCCATGGCCGCCATCGACGAGGTCGACCGTCTCGCCGCCGGACTCAAGCAGCAACTCGGTGACCTTGGTGGAAGGGCCGATGGTATCGGGCGCGTCATCGACGTCATCTCCGACATCGCCGACCAGACCAACCTGCTTGCCCTCAACGCCGCCATCGAAGCGGCCCGTGCAGGGGATGCGGGGCGCGGCTTCGCCGTCGTTGCGGACGAGGTACGCAAACTGGCCGAAAAGACGATGCAGGCCACGCAGGAAGTGGGCAACGCCATCCGTGCCATTCAGGAGGGGACCCGTTCCGCCGTACAGGGCATGGAGACCGCCGTGGGGGCTGTGGAACGGTCGCGCGAACTCTCGGCACAGTCGGGCGAGGCCTTGTCAGGCATCGTCGAACTGGTCGTGCAGAGCAGCGATCAGGTACAGTCCATCGCCGCGGCAGCGGAGCAGCAGTCCTCCACCAGCGAGAGCATCAACAGGTCGGTCGAAGCCGTGCGCGAGAGTGCAGATGGTCTTACTGGCGAGATGGAAGCGGCTGGCAGGGCTGTGCGTTCCCTTGCCGAGATGACCGGCAGACTGCACGACCTCGTGCACGGGATGGCGGTCTAGTTGTAACTTGTCTCATGCGAGCAGTAGCCGGGACGATGTCCTTGGTATACAAGTCATGTCGTCCAGTCGTGTCCCAGAAGTGGTCCAAGGCGAGGACGGGCCACGATGGCAGGCCGGTGGAGAGGGTAAAGACTACGTGAGGTCTGGGAAAAAGTGACAGATGGTATGCGGACATTACAGCTGCTGACATGCATAGACCAGGATTTCGAAGAGTTCGCCTGTGGCTTGCGCACGACCGTAGCATCGTATGACAACGTCGACTTGGTTATCTACGATATAGATACTCGAACTCCGGAGAAGATGGCTTCTGCCCAGTACAAGGCTCGAGTTTCACCGACCTACAAGAGCCTGGACTGTCATAACAATATCATCGCTAACCATAAGCCGGCGTGTATTCTTGACTTCCTTGACCGGACAGGTGCTCCATGTCTTTGTATCGATGCGGACTGTCTTCTGACAGGGCGCATCGACCTCGCCGTATTCGAAGGGGCTGACCTCTGCATCACTCCGCGTGGCGTGCGAGAGAGCAAGGCGCACCACCTGCGGAACGGGCTTCTCAACTCAGGGGTTGTGTTCTTCGCGAATAACGAGCGGGTACGAAGTTTCGTGGCTGAATGGCATGAGGCCTGTATGGCTTCGGCCGTTTCAGACCAGAAGGCGCTCAGTGACTTGCTGGAAGGGGGCATCGACTTCTCTCGCCTTGGGGATCAATCGTGCCGGGCGATGACTGTGAGGTTGCTCGACCCCGAAGTCTATAACGATACGACGTGCCGGACGGGAATCATCTTCCATTGCAAGAGCGTAGGAAGGCTTGCCAGGAAATATGTCGCCTACAGGCTGCTTCTTTTGTGGTTGAAGTATATGCCGCGTTTCGCATCGTATGTTATAGGTCTCAACAGGCGCTATCGCTGGATTGTCTATCGTCAAAAGGGTTGATGGTCGTTCGCCAGTTTGCCTTGCGGTCAGTGCCCCTGAAATTAGCGTCGTATCAAGAAACGTCGGTCAGGATTGGTCGCATGCATTTTTCTAGTCGATTCACTATGGAAGGCCTATTCCTTGGATTGCTGACAGGGCTTTTTGTGATGCTCGGGCTGAACAGGGGGGTCTATCCCTTCATGTGGGGGGCAGGCATCACGGCCCTGTTCCTGCTTTACCGTGTCTGCCGAAGGTCCGAGATGGCATGCTTCGCCCATGTGGCCTTGTTGCCTTTTGTCTTTATCGGCTACGTCATGTTGTCTCCATCGGATTTCGGTGCGGATTTCTCCCTTGGGGGGATGTATCTATGTGCGTATCTCACCGGGTTGAGCCTTGGGTTTGTCCGTCCTCGCGCCATGTGGATTCCATTGCTGGGCCTCGCTCTTGTCATAGTCTTGTCTCTGCCTGTCGGATGGCTGGTCGTGGGGCGAGACACTCTTTTTTTTCATGGTCGTCTTAAGCTTTTCTTTCATCATCCTGCGGTGCTTGCCACATTGGCTCTGTGGTGTGCCTTGTATCTGGTCACCTCGTGGCGCGATATCCCGGGGCGATGGCGTTGGGTGTGGAGTTGTGCCGCCGGGGCTTGTGTGGTGTTCGCGGTATTGGCCATGGCGCGAGCGCCGTTGTTCGGGTTCATGGCCGCGGTAACCGCGCTGCTTGCCTTTCGCTGGAAAAGGGTGGGGCTACGTTTCCTTGTGGCATGCATGGTGTTGGTTGGGATTGGGGTCGTGCTGTTGCCTGCAGGCGAACGGGGGCGTCTCGTGGCGAGTATCGCAGCCCCGTTGGAACAGCCAAGCCTGATTTCGCGGAAGCCCATATGGGAAGCCGCATGGAGCGGTTTTGTCGAGTCTCCTTTGCTCGGCAACACGCTATCTGCGTTTCATTCCTATCATGAGGAGTATATCACTACGAATGAAGAGCGGTTGCACGCCCAATACCCGGTCGTCGAGAGGTCCTTGCGGTATCCGCATAGCACGTATCTGGCCGTGCTCTTCGGTTTCGGCCTCTTCGGCACCCTACTGCTTGTGGTGGCTTTCATGCCAGCAGTGTACCTTTCTTTGAGGGCAAACGACCTGTTCTTGCCATGTGTCGTCGTATTCATGCTTATATACGGCACGGTGGAGGCATCGCTCCATCGCAAGGATGGTGCTATGGAACTCTTCTTCCCTCTCGGTGTGGCCTGTGGTCGGCTGGTTAGCCGTGAAAGACGGGAGCCTGACGTCATCGCCAAGGCGCAAACGCTGCCGTCCTGAGTGTGACTGTTCTGGTATGGATGCACAGGCGTGAGCAGATATCAGCCTGTCGTCTCAGAATCTGCTCTGCTGTTGAGCCTTTCCATGGTTTGACCATGCAAGAGGGGGATGTCCCGTCGGGACATCCCCCTCTTGCAATTGTCATAGTCTGGTTAAGCCCTATCTGCGGAGAATCGCCTTGGCGAACTCGTCCTGCACATCGGTGATGAAGGGGATGCCGGTCTCGCGCTCGGTCTCGCGGTTGCCGGAGGCGATGTCCTCGCGGGCAATCTGGTCGAGGCGGAACTTGCGGGCCCCGGCCATGAGCTGCTGCACACCGGCGCCAAGCTTGTCGAGCATGGTCCACATGGCGATGGCACCATAGGGCAGGGTCTTCATGGCTTCGGCACCCAGCTTCTGCTGGACGTCGTGGTACCCCGCGAAGATTTCCTCTGCGGTGGAACCGAGTTCGCTCACGGTCTTGGGCAGGCTGTCCCAGTTGCCGCAGACCTTCTCGCGGTTCTCGGGCTTGAGGACGCCTTCGATGTTGGAGCCGAGGAAGCCCGGAATCATCATGGCGCGGCCCATGCAGATGAGCTTGGTGTAGGGTGCGCCAAGGGCCAGTGCCTTGAATATCTGGCTCGGCTTGGCAAAGCCGCCGGCAAAGGAGAGGTCGACCACCTTCTCGCCGCGTGCGGCAAGGATGGAGGCGTATTCGTGCGCCTTCGAGTGCAGCAGGATGGACGGCACGCCCCATGTTTCCATCATGTCCCACGGGCTCATGCCGGTGCCGCCGCCGGAACCGTCGATGGTGAGCAGGTCGAGCTTGCATTCGGTGGCGAAGCGGATGGCCATGGCCAGAGCTTCCATGCCGTAGGAACCGGTCTTCAGCGAGACGCGCTGGAAGCCGAGTTTGCGCAGGTAGGCGACCTGGTTGACGAAGCTCTCACGAACCTGTTCGTAGCTGGACAGGTCGGTGTAGCCGAGTCGGCTGTGGCGGGCAAAACCCTTGACCGCTCCGGCCTTGAAGGCGGCCTGTACTTCGGGGCGGCTCGGGTCGGGGTCGACGAGGTAGCCGCGCTCCTTGAGGAACAGGGCGTAGTCGAGGCTCTTCACTTCGATTTCGCCGCCGATATCCTTCGCGCCCTGGCCCCACTTCAGTTCGATGATGACCTTGTCGCCGTACTTCTCCGCCACGTATTCGGCCACACCGTTGCGGGTGTCTTCGACGTTGAGCTGTACGATGATGGCACCGTGTCCGTCGTAGTAGCGCAGATAGCCGTCGATGCGGCGTTCGAGTTCGGGCGCCTTGACGATGCGATCGTTCTTGAGTTCGGCGGCACGGTCCACGCCCACCACGTTCTCGCCGATGACGATGGGCACGCCGCAGATGGCGCAGCCGGTGGCAAACGCATCCCAGTACTTGGCAGCCACGAAGGTGGAACCGAGGGCACCGGTCATGAGCGGGTAGCGGCACGAGGTCTTGTGCTCGGCACCGAACGTGGTCTCGAGGGATACGTCGGTGAACAGGGCGTCGCCCTGCGCGGCCTTGGCTGCATCACCGCCATTGGCACCGTAGTTGTACCCCTGAATGCGGAGAGAATTGTAGGACACGCCAACGTGGGTGGTGTTGCCGCTGCCAGCGGTGACGATGCCGAAATCGCGGGGGTAGAGCGTCTCGCGGCCCTTGAGGCAGGAAAGCCACGTTTCGCACTTGCCCATACAGTCGGCACGGCACAGTGTGCACAGGCCGGATTCAACGATATTGCCACGGTTGGTGGTGCCAAGGACGTCATTGCTCTTCAGCAGCTGGGACATGAGACCTCCAGAGGGGGGGGAATTACGAAGTCGGTGTCTGCCCACTAATACCGGTTACGGCAAATGGCAAAATATTGGTGGATGGAAATTCTGTGCAAGATTGATTGAAAAGGGCGTGATATTGATATTGATTCGTTAACTATGGGTGTAAATATTTATTGATAGTATTTAGTTTGCGTAATTGCTCGATTATCAGCGAAGTAACTATTGTGAATAATCAAGGTCATAAAATGAAAATAGAACTTTTTTTAAAAAATCGAATCGGTTTATTTGTGATAAGATTATTTTTGAATCGTATTATCCTCCATTGATGAGCATTATGTGAAAAATTGCATCGTTAATTACAAAAATGTAACATAATCTAAAAAAACAAAAAATAGTGCAAAAATCACTTTTTTGTTGTGAGTAGATCTCTTTCATCTGTGCGCATCGAAAAAAATAACAAAATTGGGCATGAACTCGTGTGCACGCCATGTCTTAAGCAGGATATTGACAGAAGCGTACAGCTGGATTGCTGCCATGTGCCATGGGTGGGTACGCTGCCTGAAGTGCGATAGCCTTCTCCAGGCACTTCCGCGCCCGGTGGCGTACCGGTCAGGCGGCCCGCATGCCACCGTCCGTCCCATTGCCCGTCGAATGCTGTTCATGGTGCCATGAGCGACTGCACCCGGTCAGGGGGCATGCGGGGGCTGACTGGGCACTCCCCCGTGCTGTGCTTCCGGAGGCGTGAGGTGCGCGAATGGCGTAGGGGCGCGCAACGGCTGGACACGTGATGGCCCGGTCTGGTGCCGGAAAACGCCCTGATGTGTCGTTTGCGCTTGGCATGAAGCATCCTGACGGGCTATATCTCTGGTATGTTGTGCAAGAATTCTGCGGTGTCCGCTTTTGCGGGGCAGTTCCGCAACGGTTGTACCGTTGTGGATGTGCTGGCCTATGTCGCGTTGATGGGCGGGCTTCTCACGGTGGTCGTCCACGGAGCGTCGCAGTCGGGGTACGTGTGGCAATGGTACCGGGCGTGGCGTTTTCTTTTCGTGTTGCCCGGTGATGCCGGGGCCGAAGGCGGCGCTTCAGCCGGTCTGCTTCTGCAGGGGCTTGGCGTCACTCTTCAGGTCGCAGCGGGAAGTCTTGTGCTGGCACTGCTGCTCGCCGCAGTGGCCGTGGCTTTACGTCTTTCGTGCCTTCGTACGGGGCGCCTCGTGGCGCGTCTGTATGTCGAATCGGTACGCAACACGCCGCTTCTGGTGCAACTGTTCGTGACCTATTTCGCCATCGCCCCGGTCTTCGGGCTCGGCAGGATGGCATCAGCCGTCATGGCACTCGGTGTGTTCGAGGGCGCCTACATGGCGGAGATTCTGCGGGCGGGCATCGCCGCCGTGCCGCAGGGCCAGTGGGAGGCCTCGCGAAGCCTTGGCATGGACGAACCCGGAACCTACGTTCAGGTCATCCTGCCGCAGGCGTTGCGGCGCGCCTTGCCTCCGCTTACCGGACAGGCAGTGAGCCTCGTGAAGGATTCCTCGCTGGCAAGCGCCATCGCCATCCATGAACTGACCATGCAGGCGCAGACGATCATCGCCGAAACGTTCCTCACGTTCGAGGTATGGCTGCTTACCGCCGCCATCTACCTGTGCGTGACCCTGAGCCTCTCGGCTGTGGCGCGCCTGCTCGAACGCAGGATGCATTTCGATGTCTGATACAACCCCGCAATGAAAAGGAGGTAAGGGTGCGCAGTATCATAATGACCCTGTTGGGAGTTCTCATGGCGATTTCCGTAGCCTCTGCAGTCGACCGTCCGTTGCGTGACCAGCTGGTGGAGGACAGCGTGATCGAGCAGGCACTCAAACGCGGGACGTTGCGGGTGGGGTTCTCGACCTTCGTGCCGTGGGCGATGCAGGACAAGAGTGGAGCATTCGTCGGCTTCGAAGTTGACGTGGCCACACGGCTTGCGCAAGACCTCGGCCTCAATCTGGAACTCGTGCCGACCAAGTGGTCGGGCATCATCCCCGCACTGCTCACCGGGAAGTTCGATGTCATCATCGGTGGCATGAGCGTGAAACCCGTGCGGAGTCTCAAGGTCAACTTCACCATTCCCTACGACTACGCGAGCATATCCGTCATGGCCAGCAAGTCGGCGGCCGCTGGCCTCAAGTCGCTGGATGATTTCGACAATCCCGAAGTCGTCGTCGTCGCCCGTACGGGCAGCACTGCCGCCTTGGCGGCCAAGAAGCGTTTCCCCAAGGCCAGACTCCGCTATTTCGACGATGAGGGACCAGCCATCCAGGAGGTCCTGTCCGGGCGTGCCCATGCCCTTGTCTCGAGCGACCCGCTGCCCCGCTTCGAAGTGCTGGCCAATCCGGACCGGTTGTTCATGCCTGAAGGCAAGCCTCTCGCGCTCGAACCTGTAGCCTTCGCCGTACGCAAGTCAGACCCCGATACGCTGAATGTGCTCGATAACTGGATCAGGATGGTGGAGATGGAAGGCTGGCTCAAGGAACGCAAGCACTACTGGTTCGAGACACGTGACTGGGAACCGCTTGTCCGCTGAAGAGACTACCCGGCATGATAGGGCTTGCCGTACCCCAGAAACCGTCTGCGGTGCATGGCGGGGCTTGTCGCATGCCTAGGCGTTGTGGAGTATCGCGCGCCGCCCTCATGCTGGATGTGGCCTTTCTTCTTGTGCTCGTGGGCGGGGCCGCATGGTTCGTGTGGCGCATGGACGATGTGATCCATTACCGCTGGCATTGGGGACGGGTTCTCGAAGGGCTGGTGTATGTCACTCCGCAGGGAGAATGGCATGCCGGGCCGCTGGCAAGAGGGCTGGCAGGCACGGTGCGCCTCAGCCTGTGGGCCATGCTTGCGGCGTTGCTGCTTGGCACGGTGGCAGGTCTTCTGCGCACCCGGAGGCGTTTGCTGGCCCGCCTTCTTGCTGGAACCTACGTGGACAGCGTCCGCAATCTTCCGGCGCTGGTGCTGATTTTCGTGATGTACTTCTTCATCAGTTCGCTGGTGTTGCCAGCACTGGGGCTCGAGGAAGCCGTCCGGGGACTTCCTCCGGGGGGGCGTGCGGTCGTCGGCTGGCTGTTCGCCCCCGTGGAGCAACTCTCGGCCTTCCTGTCTGCGGTGGTGACGCTTGCCATCTACGAAGGGGCCTACATCTCGGAAATCGTCAGGGCTGGCATCGAGAGTGTGCCGCGAGGACAGTGGGACGCCTCCTCATCGTTCGGTCTCGGACCTGTGCAACAGATGCGCCACGTGATTCTGCCGCAGGCCCTGCGCCATGCCGTTCCTCCCCTTGCGGGGCAGTTCATCTCCATCATCAAGGACTCTGCCATCGTGTCGGTCATCTCCGTTCCGGAATTGACCTTCCAGGGTATGGAACTCATGGCCGCCACCTATCAGACCTTCGAGATATGGACGACCATCGCCCTGTTGTACCTCGTTCTCACTCTGGGCTGTTCTCTCGTGGCGGAAAGGCTTGAAAGGCGCTTCAGGTGGGGTCTGTAGAAGATACGTGCCGCGAGTGAGGGCTTTCGGGCTGGCTTCACGGAGGGGCGTCTTCCTGCGTGAAGGTACCCCTTCGAGTCGGCTGGCCTTGCGCTGTGATGCCTCCCGGAAGCTGCGCGTACTGTCGTCTGCCAGAATATACTCCATTCGTGCGGGGGACTGTCGCTCGAAATGAACGCCCACGATGACCTGAAGGTCGTCGTGGGCGCTTGTGCTGTCCAGGGATGAGGCAGGTCAGGCCTGCTGAGGGCGTCGTCGTTTCGGTCGCTGCCTGCCCGACGTTACCGAAGGGCCGAGGCGGTGGGGCCAGGGCGGGACGGTGTGGCAGATGCCACGACGGTGACGCGGTCAGCCAGAGTGAGGATGGTGTCGGCGTAAATGGCAAGGTTGTTGTAACGACGGAGGGCCTTGTGACGTCCCGCCCTGTCCATTCCCGGCTTCCAGCCGTTCTCCTTGAGATAGCGCCCGAGACTGGCTACGGCGTCAGCCGTGGTGAAAAGGTCGATACGTCCGTCGCCGTCACCGTCGGCACCGTAGCGCAGCAGACTCGTCGGCATGAACTGGCAGATACCGATGGCACCATAGATGGAACCGGGCATATGCATCGGGTCGAGACCGTTGGCGCGGGAGTGCCGCAATAACGCCTTCAACTCGTTGTAGGCCCAGTCGGCCTTGATACGCATCTTCTCCGCCACCCAGTCCTTGTGGTCGTAGGCACCGGGCAATTGCGCCATCCATTCGGGTATGGCGTCCGGATTGGTCGTGGAAGCCATGCTTGCGAGCGTCTCGAAGGCATTGCGCTTTCCGAGATTGGTTCCGAGGCGCGTCTCTACGAACAGCAGGGACACGGCAACGTTGCGCGGTACGCCGTACGTCGCTTCCATCCGTGAGAATGCATCAGCGTTGGCCTGAAGAAAAGACAGGCATTTGCGGGCGTTCTCATCGGTGACGACACCAGGATAGAGCGCGGGGCGCGGCTTCTGCGGCTTTGCCGTCGTGGACGGGGCTGGCTTCAGATATTTGGTGGTGTAGAGTTCCTTGACCTTGCGGCCCATGGGGTCTTGCGATGCCGTGGGGCCGAGACGCCTGAAGAGGTCGTCGACATCAGGTCCCGCGATGCCGTCTGCCTGCAGGCGAAGCATGACGGGCCTCCAGCTTGTGGCAATGTCCTGAGGGGCAGGATAGCTGCCGGGGACCACCGGGGCTGGCTGCGGAGTCTGACTGGGTGTCTCGGGGCGTGAGGATGTTCCGGCACAGGCGGTGAGACCGAGGGCCAGAAGACAGGTAAGGAGGGGCCTTACGGCGCGGGCAAGGATGGCTCGACGTTTCATGTGCTGAAGATACTCCAGCCCTTCTGGCGGTGCAAGGCGGCAGCGGGGGAAAAGGTCGAAGCCTCCGGGATGGGGGGGTATCCCGGAGGCTTCGCAGGAAGGAACAGGCCGGTCTCCGCTGGGGGGGGAGTGGCGGAGGGCCGTGAACCGACATGGAACCAGGATGGTCGGGGGGGATGACCATCAAGAACCGGCTCCTGCACTACTGTATAGCAAATGGTGTGCCATGCTCGTGGTGGGGCCAGATGGGCTTCTGAGGCGGTTTTGTTTGCGGCTGCTAGACGAAAGAGCGGGTGTCTTCGGCGTTTCGTGCGGAAAAGCACGTGCGAATACGCACGGCGTGCGATTGCACACTATTTGCGGAGGCGGCGCAGCAGGGCGAAGCGCGAGAGGCCGAGAAGGGTGGCCGCGCGGGTCTTGTTGCCGTTGCAGCGTTGCAGGGCCTGTTCTACGAGGCGTTCGACGAACTCATGCAGGTTCATGCCCTCGTCAGGGATGCGAAAGTCATCCGGTTTCGACGTGAGGGCTTCGTTGGCAGGGGTGCCCTCGGACCCGGTCCTGTGGGACGCATCGTCCGAAAGCCTGATGGGGAGGACGAGGTGCTCCGGGCGAAGCAGCGTCCCGTCATGCAGCAGGACCGCGCGTTCGATGGTGTTTTCCAGTTCGCGGACGTTACCCTTCCAGACGGCGCTTTGCAGCAGGGCGAGTGCTTCATCGTCGATGCCCGTGAATTGCTTTTTCTTGCGGGCGGCTTCCCGGCGCAGGAAGAGGGCTGCCATCTCCGGGATGTCTTCGCGCCTTTCACGCAACGGTGGCAGGATGAGGTGCCCGACCCGAAGCCGATGATAGAGGTCGCGTCTGAACAGGCCGTTTTCGACCATCTGCTCGAGGTCGCGGTTGGCCGCGCATACGATGCGTGCGCGGAAGTTGCGCCGCTTGAGGCCGCCCAGCCTGTAGAAGGTGCGTTCTTCAAGGACGCGCAAGAGCTTGGGTTGCAGATGCAAGGGCAGTTCAGCCACTTCGTCCAGGAAAAGAGTGCCGTCGGCTGCCAGTTCGAGCTTCCCCGGCGAGCCTCCGCTCCGGCTTCCGGTGTAGGCTCCCGCCTCGTGTCCGAAGAGCTCGCTCTCGAACAGTTCGGTGGGGATGGCGGCGCAGTTGAGGTCGATGAAGGGCCTGTCGTCGCCGTCGTGTCCGAAATGGACGAGTCTTGCCACGACCTCCTTGCCGGTGCCCGTTTCGCCTTCGACAAGGACGGGTACGGAAGGGTCGGCATGGAAGATGGCGGCTTCTTCGAGGATGCGCCGCATGGCGGGCGAGGCTGTGACGATGTCTCCGATGCCCGAGACGTTGCGAAGCCGCAGACGAGCCGCTTCAAGGTCCTGCCGCAATGCCGTTGTGGCCTGCGCAACACGTCCTTCCATGTCGGAACGGAGAGTGGCGTTTTCCGAGACCAGCGCCATATGCTCTGCACAGCGGTCGACCACGATGGCGAGTTCGCGGGCGTTGATGGGCTTGTTGAGGTAGTCGTAGGCCCCGCGTCGCAGGGCTTCCACGGCTGTCTCCATGTCGCCGTGGCCGGTGATGAGGACCACATTGCTCTTCGCCGTGGCCGTATCCGACTTGAGGTGGGCGAGAAGCTCAAGCCCGTCCATGTCAGGCATGCGGATGTCGGTGATTATCAGCGGGTAGAACGTACGGGCCGCTTCTTCGATGGCCCGGTGCGGATGCGGTACGGCAGTGGCCTGATGCCCGAGGTCTTCCAGCACGGTGCGGAGGCTTTCGAGGCTGGTGGCGTTGTCATCGACTATCAGGATGCGCAAGACGAGTCTCCGTTATCAGGCGTTGGTGCCGGTCCAAGACCGGAAGGGGACGGGCGGGAAGCTGCAGGACACGGGGGGGCTGCCTCCGAAGCGTTGAGCATGATGGTGAAAATCGCCCCGGTTCGTGGGGGGCGCCTGTTTGCTGCGGTGATGGTGCCGCCCCACGATTCGACGAACCCGTGGACCAGCGCAAGGCCCAGCCCCATGCCGGAATGGGCGTCCTTGGTGGTGAAGAAGGGGTCGAACACCCTGTCCTCCATGAGGCCGAGACCGGGCCCGTTGTCCTCGACGGAGAGCGCGACCCGGTTTCCGTGGCGTCTTGCAGAGACGGTGATGTTGCGCGCAGGCTGTCGTGATGCGTCGAGGGCGTGCATGGCGTTGACGATAAGGTTGATCAGGGTCTGTTCAAGCTGCACTGGAACGGCGAGCACATCAGGAAGGTCGGGCGCGATGTCGAGCGATGCGTCAATGCCGTGATTGCGCAACTGCGCCCCGATGAGACCGAAGGCCTCGGCACAGGCATGGGCGATGGACGTGGGGCGACACTGGATATCACCGTGCGTGACCAGCGCCCGCATGTGCTCGATGATGTCACGGATGCGGTCCGCCTCGCGCAGGATGCGCGACAGCCGTTCGAGGAGCATGTCGCGGTCGACCACAGGTCGCTTCTCCACCAGCATCTCAAGCCCCCCGGCATACAGCCGCAACGCGCTCAGGGGCTGGTTGATTTCATGCGCGACGCCTGTGGCCAGTGTACCCAGTGCCTCCAGCCTGCGCGCCTGTGCCAGTTGACGTTCGACGCGCAGCCGGTCGGTCTCGTCGTCGAGCATGATGACGGCCGCTTCGACAGACTGGCCCTGCGTGGATATGGGGCAGGCCTGTAGCCTGAAGTTGCGCTCTTCGGGCTGCCCCGGCAGGTGCAGTACGAAGCTGCGCTGGTGCGTTGCGCCGTCTCGGAAGACATCGATGGCCGGGCAGCCTGAACAGCGGCTGTTGCCATCACCGCAGAAGTCATGAAGCAGTCTGCACAGGGGCATGCCCACTGGGTCGAGGCCGAACCACTGCAACATGCGGGGGTTGGCCGCTTCTATGCGCAGGGCGGGGTCGATGACGGCAATGCCCTGCGCAAGGTTGTCGGTAATCGACCGTGAACGCTCCTCGCTGCGTGAGAGCGCTTCAAGGGCCTTCACGCCTGTGGTGATGTCGAGCCCCAGTTTGAGCACAAGGGATGAGCCGTCGATATCCTCGAAGGGATAGGCGTACACCCTGAAGGCCGAACCGTTCTTCCGGGTCCAGTCGCTGACGCAGAGTGTGCGGGTCTCGAAGACTTCGCATGGCGGGCAGTGCGCACAGGGCGTGGGACTGCCGCGCAGTACTTCGTGGCAGGCCTTGCCCACCCCGGGGCCGAACAACTGCCGAGAAGCCCTGTTCTCGTAGCGAATCCTGTGGTCGGAACCTATCAGCATCACGTATCCCGGCAGCCTGTCCAGAAGGTTGAGCAGGCGCGAGCGTTCACTGCGAAGGTCGCCGGTGGGTATGCTCTCGGCAAGCGGCAGCGGCATGGCGGCGATGGTGGCACCGCTGCCCACGGGTCTGGCCGCTATCTGGATGTGGACGGGGCCCGAACGGCCACGAAGCGTGAGTGCGAAAGGCGAGAAGTCGCCACTGGCCTGCCGCAGAATGGCCCGTTCTATGGTCGGCAGGTTGTTCTCGGACGAGAGGTCCGCGAGTAGCCTCGTGAGGAACTCCGCAGGGGGCCAGCCCGTGAGCGGTTGCAGGACGGCAGCTGTGGTGCCGAGAGGGGAACCGGAGCAGTCGGGCGCATCGGAAAGCTGCTCGACGAGGCGCGCGACGGCGGACGAGAAAGGGGTGTCCCCTTCAAGGAAGGGGGGACTGATGGCGGAGGGGGGCGTGGGCATGGTCAGTCTGTGGTGTGTTCGGTGGGGGGCACTTCCGTCGTGCCCATGCCGGACAGAATGAGGCCGATGGTGCGCGAGAGCAATGATTCCAGTCGTGGAACGAGTTGCCTTGCTCCTGCGGTGTCGTCTTCGACAAGGCACAATCCCACGCGTTCCGTCAACATGGCAAGGGCCACGGCGCCAGCATGCTCCGAAGCGAGGCGCAGCCGTTTGTTGAAGCGTGCGGCTTGTTGTGCGTCACCTTCTTCAAGGGCTCCGGCGAGCAGAGCGAAATGCCGGGGGGCCTCATCGCAGAACGCCTTCCAGACCGGTTCGACAAGGTTGTGGTCTCCCCCGTGCCGCCGGACGACCTCGGACGGGGCAAGCAGGGCCGACCTGTCGGGGATGACGGGAATGTCCCGCGCAGACGATGCCGAAAGGGCGAACCTGTCGAGCATGGCGTTGAAGGCTCGGGCGTTGATGGGCTTGGCGATGTAGTCGGTCATGCCCGAAGCCAGGAAGCGTTCGCGGTCGCCCTTGAGGGCATGTGCCGTGACGGCTACGACGGGGATGTTGCGGTCGACTCCGGGGTACTGGGCGTTGCGGATGCGTCGCAGCAATTCCAGCCCGCCCATGGGGTGCATCTTGACGTCCAGCAGGACGAGGTCGAACCGGTCGGCGGTGAGTCGCTGGAGGGCCGTGGCACCATCGTGGGCGCAGGCACAGACATGCCCTCTCTTGCGGAGCATCTTGCAGGTTATCGTCCGGCCCGTGGCGTCATCGTCCACCACCAGCACCCGAAGCGGGCGTGCTCCTGATGCGGGGGTCGCTGAAGAGGTCGGGGCCTGAGCGTGTTCGGAAGGTGTGTTGATGGCAGGCGTCTCGGGCCGTAGATGACAGGTGAAGTGAAAGCTGCTTCCCTGTCCTTCGCTACTGCGGGCCCATATGCTGCCGCCCATGATTTCGACGAGGTTTCGGCAGATGGCGAGACCAAGCCCCGTGCCGCCATAGCGTTGGACCGTCTCTTCTGCACCCTGGCTGAACGCCTCGAAGATGGTGCGGAGGTGTTCATCGGCGATGCCGATGCCCGTGTCGCGAATGGAGAACAGCAGGGTGAGGCTTGAGGGCGGCCCGTCGGGAAAGAGCGATTCGAGAAGCGTCTGGTCCTGGGGGATGGCGCTCACTTCGATGATGACCGAGCCCTTGTGGGTGAACTTGACGGCATTGCCGACGAGGTTGGCGAGTACCTGTGTAAGGCGTGTCGCGTCGCCTGTCAGTCTGTCCGGGACATCGGGCGTTACACGGAAGTCCAGGGAGATGTTCTTGCGTTCGGCTTCCGACCGCGATGCCTGCACAACCTGCTTCAGCAGTCTATCCAGTGAGAAGGGACGTTCCACAAGCCGCAACTGGCGAGCCTCAAGCCGGGAGAAGTCGAGCACGTCGTGCAGCAGGGTGAGCAGCGTCTCGGAAGATGCAAGGACGGTGTTCAGGCTTTCGCGTTGTTCGCCCGACAGCGGGGTATCGAGGACCAGTTCCGTCATGCCCACGATGCCGTTCAGGGTGTTGCGTATTTCGTGGCTCATGCCTGCGAGGAACGACGTCTTCGCAAGGCTGGCATGTTCCGCAGCCTGTCGGGCTTCGTCGATTTCGCGAACGGCCCTGTGCTTGAGCAGGGCGACCTCGATGGTGGAGTAGAGTTCGCGTTCGGCAAAGGGCTTGACAAGAAAGCCGAACGGCCCGGCTTTCTTGGCCCTTGAGAGGGTCGCTTCGTCGGAGAAGGCGGTGAGAAAGACGACAGGAATGTCGAACTGGTTGGTGATGACATGGGCGGCGTCTACGCCGTCACCGCGCCGCAGGCGGATGTCCATCAGAACGAGGTCCGGCCTGAGTCGCTTCGCCGCATCGATGGCTCCGTCTGCATCCGTCTCGACGGCAGGCACTATGTACCCAAGACCTTCGAGCGTGTGCCGTAGATCAAGTGCGACGATCTGTTCGTCGTCGACGACGATGATACGAAGATTCGGCATGTATCTCCGGTTCCGGGTTTCTTCGTGTATGCCCCGAAAAGGCTTCACATGCAAGGCGCGCCAAGGCCCGGAAAAGGCAGGAACGGCCCGGATTCCACGTGAGGGCTTGCGGTGAAGGGGCGATTGCCTCTGTGGTGCCGCCGGTGTTGCCAGCCCGGGTACGAAAAAAAATGGGTGACCCTTGCGGGCCGCCCGAAACTGCTGTCTTGGAGCGAAAAGGTCAGATGCGCTGGAGCACCCACACGACACGCCCGAAGATACGGTCGGCGTGCTGGTCGATGGGCAGATACTGCTCGGGGTGGGTGGGGTTCTCTGTCCGGAGGATGAACCGGGCATTGGCAGCATCGAGGAACACCCGCTTGATGGCGACACCCTCGAAGGGCATGAAGACGCCATAGAGTTCGCCCGAGACGATGTTCTTCTGGGTGGTGTCTATGCCGACGAAAGCACCCTTGCCGATGACGGGTTCCATGGCGCCTGCATCCACACGCACTATCTGCGTTCCGGGGGCGGCAAACGACTGGGGTACGGCAAGTTTGGCGATGGCCGTGAGCGGTTGCGAAACACCGTTCTCTTCGACAGCGCAGCCCATGGCGAACACAGTGGCGACACTGCTCTTGGCATCAGGGTCGCCGTAACGCGCGGGGTCTTCAAGCACGAGTCCGGCGACGGGGGCGTCGAGCGGTTCATACCCCTGGTCGGTACGCAGGTACATGGGGCCGGAGCCCTTCTTGAGCCAGTCAGGATTCAGCCCGAACTTCTCGAACAGTTTCATGTACCAGTCGGAGGGGACGGAGTTGCGTCGCTTGGCGTCTGATATGCTCGACTGGCGAATGTCGAGGACTTCCGCCAGCTCGACCTGCGTTCTGGTGTTCGTGGCGAGCTTGATGCGCTCAAAGACTTCATCGAACGTAGACAATGCTTTTCTCCGGGCGGCGAAGCCGGGCCTGGGGCCTGGGCATCGCCTCTGATCTGAGTGCTCTCGTCTGTAGGGTATCCTAGCTACCATTATAGACGAGTGCAACACTATTGTTGAAGAAGAGTACGCTCCGAGCTCCGGTTGCATGGAGCTAAAGGTCTTGCGTATGGCGTACTATGGCGAGCAAAAATCGGGCCACCAACGTGTCTTCGTGGAATCTCCAGCGAAGTGGCACGTATGGTGGCCCGATGTGTCACAATCGGAAGCCGATAGTGTCACACATGTTACATGTCTGTCTCGCTCATCTGTAACATGTCATGCGACACAATCAGGGGCGAATCGGCTTGAGCAGCGGGTCATCGGGGGTGAGCACGAACCGCGTACCCTCTTTCAGCGAGTTGCGCAGCGTCTCAAGCCCGCGCATGAACTCGAAGAACTCGGGTGCCTGACCGTAGGCGTTCGCGAAGGTGCGCGTCGCCACGGCGTCACCCTCACCACGGATGATCTCGGCCTTCTGGTTGGCTTCCGCCAGCAGTACGGCCCGCTCACGGTCGGCCAAGGAGCGGATCTTGGTCGACTCTTCCTGTCCTTCCGAGCGGTATTGCTTGGCTTGCCGTTCGCGTTCGGCGCGCATGCGTCCGAAGATGGCGCGCTGGTTCTCGGCGGGCAGGTCGGTTCGCTTGATGCGCACGTCGATGACCTCCATGCCGTATTCGGACATGAGTTCAGAGGTGCGACGTGTCACTTCGGTCATGATCTCTGCACGCTTGGAGGCGACCACTTCGGTGAGGGTATGCCGTCCCACATGGACACGCAGCTGCGAGTAGACCATGTCGTCAAGGCGGGTCTGGGCACCGGGAATGGTCCGTACGGTGCGGTAGAAGGTCAGCGGGTCGGTGATGCGCCAGCGTGCGTAGTTGTCGAGTACGATGGCCTTCTTGTCGCTGGTGAGGGCCTCGGCGGAGCGGGCGTCATAATCGAGCATCCGTGCATCGAAGAAGATCACGTTCTGTATGAAGGGCAGCTTGAAGTGCAACCCCGGCCCGGAAACCTGTCCGACAGGTTCACCAAGTTGCAGTACGATGGCCTTCTGCGTCTGGTGCACGGTGTAGAAACTCTGCCCGCCGATGATGAACACGGCCAGCACGGCAATGAGGAGGGTGAGGCTCTTGCGGCTCATGCTAGTTGCCTCCCTTCGTACCGGTCTGTGGCGCGGGTGTGAGTCTGTCCAGCGGCAGATAGGGCAGGACACGGCCTGCGGTCTCGCGAGGCAGGATGATGCGCTCGACGCCGTTGCGCGAGAGAATCTCCTGCATGGTCTCGAAGTACAGGCGCTTGCGCGTCACGTCCTTGGCCGCGTTGTATTCCTTGAGCACGGCGATGAAGCGTTGGGCCTCGCCTTCGGCCTGTCGGGTGCGGGTCTCTCGGTAGCCTTCGGCCTGGTTGACGAGTTCAGCCGCCGCGCCACGGGTGCGGGGCAGGAGTTCGTTGCGGTAGGCTTCGGCCTCGTTGACGATGCGGCTCTTGTCCTCGCGGGCGGAGGCGACATCCTTGAAGGCGTCGATGACCTCCTTGGGCGGGTGCACGTCCTGCATCTGAACTGCGAGCACGCGGATGCCAACCTTGTATCGGTCGAGAATCTCCTGAAGCAGCGTCGTCGTTTCGTTCTGGATACGAAGCTTGCCGTCAGTGAGTGCCGCGTCGATGAGGCTGTTGCCGATGATCTCGCGCATGGCCGCCTCCGCGGCATTGCGGACTACGGCCGCCTGGTCGGTGACGTTGAAGAGGTACTCCACAGGGTCCTTGATCTGATACTGCACGCTGAACTGCACGTTGACGATGTTCTCGTCACCGGTCAGCATGGCGGCCTCTTCGGGGAAGACGCGTCCCTGTCCCTGCTGGAAGGTGGCGCCCTGCGCCGGCGAGCGGAATCCTATCTCCACCCGTTGCACCTGCGTCACCTTGGGCTTGTAGACCCGTTCAACAGGGAAGGGCAGGTGGTAGTGCGGGCCGGGGCCGACAGTACGGTCGTACTGTCCGAACCGGAGCACCACCCCTGCTTCGTCGGGGTTGATGATGTAGACACCGGAAAGAAGCCACAGGACGGCCACAGCCGCTGCGGCAAGTTTGCCGGTAGGAAACGGGAATTCGCGGAAGCGGCGGAACGAATCGCCAAGCTTCTCGAAGTCCGGCCCGGAGGGCGGAGGCGTATCGCCTTGGTCGCCGCCACCCCAGCCGCCCGTCTGCCGCTGCCGTTTTTCTTGCAGTTTGTCCCAATCCCAGTTCATAATACTGAAAAAATAGGGCAGTTGTTGCATCAGGTCAAGGCAAGACCTCGGCGCGGACTGCTTTATGGAGGATGAGCCATCATGAAGGCGTTATCGGCCCATGTGTTCAGGGCCTACGATATCAGAGGGATTGTCGACACCGATTTCGACCCGGAATGGGTCGAGAGACTCGGGAGGGCCTGCGGAACCTACTTTGTCTCGCACGGTCACGGGGCTGCCGTTGTGGGGTTCGATTGCCGCCACAGTTCGCCAGCCTACCACGACGCACTCGTGCGCGGCCTGCTGTCGACGGGGGTGGATGTGACCAGCGTGGGCATGGTGCCCACCCCGGTATTGTATTTCGCCGTGAAACACCTCGGGCGCAAGGCCGGGGTCATGATCACGGCAAGCCACAATCCATCGGAATACAATGGGTTCAAGGTCGTCGCCGGTGAGTCGACCATCCACGGCGAGGAGATTCGCCGCATATGGGAGATCTTCGAGCGTGGCGAGTTCGCTTCGGGGCACGGCATCGGGTGTTCCCATGACATCGTGCCCTCCTACATCGAAGCCATCACCTCTGATGTGCACCCCGCGCGCAAGCTGAAGGTCGTTGTCGACGGAGGCAACGGTGCTGGCGGCGAGCTTTGCGTCGAAGTGCTGCGCAGGTTGGGTGTGGAGGTCGTGGCGCAATTCTGCGAACCCGATGGCGACTTCCCCAACCATCACCCCGACCCCGTGGTCGAGGCCAACATGACCGCGCTCATGGAACGCGTGCAGGTCGAACGCGCAGACCTCGGCATCGGTCTCGACGGCGATGCCGACAGGCTTGGTGCCGTAGACGGGAGGGGGCGGCTGCTGAACGGTGACGAACTGCTCTCGCTCTATGCGCGCGAGATGCTGGCCCGTAGACCGGGCGAGACGGTCATCGCCGACGTCAAATGCTCGCATCGCCTTTTCGACGACATCGAGGCGCACGGCGGCAAGCCCATGATGTGGATCACAGGGCACTCCGTGGTCAAGGCGCGTATGCTCGAAGTCGGCGCACCGCTGGCGGGTGAGCTTTCGGGGCACATGTTCTTCGGCGACAGATGGTTCGGCTTCGACGACGCCATCTACGGGGCTGCCCGTCTCGTGGAACTGCTCGCAGCCAGTGACGTGCCCCTGACCGACCTGCCCGGCTGGCCGCCAAGCCACGCGACCCGCGAATTGCACCTGCCCTGTCCGGAGCACGCCAAGTTCGAAGTCGTGCGGAGGGCACAGGCCTATTTCCGTGAGCGATGCACCATCAACGACATCGACGGTGCGCGTGTGATCTTTCCCGATGGATGGGGCCTTGTGCGTGCCTCCAACACCCAGCCGGTGCTCGTGTTGCGTTTCGAGGCGCAGACGCCGGAACGTCTGGCCGAGATTCGCGCCTTCGTCGAAGAACCGTTGCGACGCTGGGTCGCGGAACTTTCATAGCATCGGGTGTGGTATCGTGTCCGACCGGATGAGCGCGGTCAGGACAAGGAGACTGTGACATGAAGATTCTCAAGGCGAACCGGATGGAGCGCTGTATCGGCTGCCATGCCTGTTCCCTCGCCTGTGCGCGGCTTGTGCACAAGCGTCTGTCGTGGGTGACGGCCGGAATCCGCATCACGTCGGCAGGCGGGCTTTCGACAGGGTTCGAGGCGCGCCTGTGTCTTGCCTGCGACCCCGCACCCTGTGCGCAGGCCTGCCCGACCGGTGCCTACGCGCAACGCAAGGGTGGCGGCGTGAAGGTCGACAGGTCGCTGTGCATCCGTTGCGGGCGCTGCGCCGAAGCCTGCCCGGTGGATGCCGTGCACATGGACGGTGAGACCGGCCTGCCCTACGTGTGCATCCACTGCGGGCGTTGTGTGGCCTTCTGCCCCCATGAATGTATCGAACTGGCCGACCAGCCCGTGGCCGATGCCGCATCGGACGAAGCGGGAAGGGAGACGGGTGACGATAAGACCCTGCCGCGAAAGGCAGGGCAGGTGAATGACGCTTCGGAGGTGGGGCATGCCGATTGAAGGAACCGCCTCGCGCGTGCTGCATGTGGACCTTGAGTCGGGTGCCTCGCGTGTGCTGCTTTTCGAGGGACGCCCGCACCATCTCGGCGGCAGCGGGCTTGCCGCTGCACTGTATGACGCCTACGGGTTGCCGGAATCTCCGGCTTCCGACCCGCGGCAGCCGCTCATCTTCGCCATCGGACCGCTTTCGGGGTTCTTTCCCCTCATGAGCAAGGTCGTGTGCGGCTTCCGTTCGCCGTACACGGGAGAATGGGCCGAGAGTCACGCGGGGGGGCGTCTTGCCCTGTCGCTGCGCTTCGCGGGATATGACGCGCTGATGATCACCGGACGGGCGCGAACGCTCTCATGTCTTGTCGTGGGGTCGCGTCGTCTCGAAATCCACGATGTCCACTACCTGCGCGGACAGGACGTGTTCACTTCCGGGAAGTATCTGCGCCGCTATGGCAAGGAGTCGTCAGGGCATCGTAGCACGGTGCGCATCGGGCCTGCGGGCGAGCGTGGTGTCACCTTCGCGTGCGCCAACGTCGACTCGTTCCGGCATTTCGGACGACTGGGCGCAGGTGCCGTCATGGGCGGCAAGAATCTCAAGGCGCTGGTCGTGACGGGCGACTCGGGCATCGAACTGCCTGAAGGGCGCGACTATCCGAAACTCTACAAGGAAGTGTACCAGTCGGTCACCGGTACCGACATGATGCAGAAGTACCACGACCTCGGCACTGCCGAGAACCTGCTGGTGCTCAATGAACTGAAGGCGTTGCCGTGGCGCAACCTGCAAGCCACGACAGACCCCGCCATCGACGGCATCTCTGGCGAA
>Ga0302253_1000489_pt1 | contig 32244 bp, 34 predicted proteins | sample AAG_RA_Trp_MG_FD_193537 | JGI IMG/M metagenome (GOLD analysis project Ga0302253, IMG submission 193537) | Enriched activated sludge microbial communities from anaerobic digester in WTTP, New Holstein, Wisconsin, United States - AAG_RA_Trp | ecosystem: Engineered > Bioreactor > Anaerobic >...
GGCTTTGTTCTCGACACCAAAAGTTTAGCTGCGGCGCTTCTGCGCCACCGGCCCGGCTCACATCTCGCCGGGCGCGCTAAACGGTCGGCCTTATTCGGCCGACCAGCGCCCTCGCCGACCCCGGCCGCCAACCGGTTGACCTATGGAGAACCCCTGCCTGCCCTGAAAAACCGTATCCACAGAGGGCAGGCATCCAGCGACATCCCGCCGCAGAGACGGGGCAAACAAATTGGGCTGCCCCGTCATTGGGACAGCCCAAGCCTTGATATGGTGCCGGGAAAGGGGGTCGAACCCTTACGCCTTACGGCATACGCCCCTCAAACGTATGTGTCTGCCAATTCCACCATCCCGGCAAATCTCAAATGTCACGCCCCCCGGACGTAGCCGGGACACAAAATTTTCGTCGGCCGCAGACCGGCATTCGGAAACTACGCGCTTTCAAAAAGCTTCTTGTCGTGGATCCATGGCAAGGCCGATTCCTGGGAAATCTTTCCCGCGGCGACGAGGACCCGCAAAGACCTCTCCATCGGCTGCATGCCCAACTGGACGCCTGTCTCAATTTCCGTTGCAATGAGATGCGTCTTTCTGCTGCGGATCAATTGACGGATCGCCGTCGTCACAACCATGATCTCGCAGGCCAGATGGCGCCTGCCGCCTTCTGCGGAAGGCAAAAGGACCTGCGAGACGACCATCTCAAGGCTCTCGGCCAGCTGGGTGCGGATCTGCTCCTGCTGATGCGGAGGAAAAATATCAACGATCCTGTCGATGGTCTGGGCTGCGCCGCGCGTGTGGAGCGTCCCCAGGACCAAATGGCCTGTTTCCGCCGCAGTCATGGCCATAGAGATCGTATCCAAATCGCGCAATTCGCCGACCAGAATGACATCGGGGTCTTCACGCAGGGCGCTGCGCAGGGCCTCTGAAAAAGAACGGGTGTGCGTCCCCACTTCGCGCTGATTGACAATGCATCTTTTGTGGGCATGAACAAATTCCACAGGATCTTCAATGGTGATGATGTGGTCATGCCTCCTGGCATTGATCATGTCGATGATGGCCGCCAATGTCGTCGATTTTCCGCTGCCCGTGACACCCGTCACCAGCACCAGACCGCGCTTCATCTCGCTGACCTTGCCGACGACATCGGGAACACCCAGCTCACTCAACGTCCGGATAAGGGCCGGCACAAGACGGAAGGCCGCGCACAAGCCATTACGGTCATAATAGATATTGACCCGGAAGCGGGCCACGCCCTTAATCTCAATGCCAAGATCGATTTCCTCTCCAGGAACCAGCTTCTTGTCCTCCGGAAGGATCTTTGCGGCCATCTCCAGGATCTGGGCGCTTTCAAGAACCTCATCCTCGAGCCTTTCCAAGACGCCGTTCAAGCGCATCATCGGCGGCAATCCCGGCGTCAAGTGCAGGTCCGAGGCCCCTTTGGCCACGATATGCTTCAATAAGTCTCTGATATCCATAGAATCCGGCGAAAAACAACCCCCATAGACAGTCTGAATGAATGATATTATAATGCTTTAAAAAGAGAAGACAAGAAAAAAATAAACCGGTACGGGGAGGAAGTCATGAAAGGCAAAAAACACTTTGCGGTTTGTGTCTGGACGGCGGCTGCGGCCTTGGTCTTGATTTCTTCGGCGTACGCCCAAGCGCCCACTCTATCCCTCAAAAAGTCCATCGACCTGGCGGAGACGGCCTTAAATAAAACCTCTGTTGACCTGCTGCAATATTATCTCTACAGCATAACGCTTTCCAACTCGTCCCAAGGCCAATTCTGGTATCTCACGTACCGGCCGGTCAACCCGTCGGAATACAACGAAATCTTCGCCAAGGTCTATATGGACGGATCTGTCGGCCTTTCCGGCGGGCCATTTTCAAGCTCGGGATACTAAACAACACTCATCCTCGCTTCTTTAACAAACTCGCCAATCCATAGCCGGCGGCAAAAACGACAACAACGCCCAGCGCGCCTGCCAGGGATGCCGCCACCGACTCGTTTTTCACTCCGGGCACGACGTAATCCGGAAGGGGGGCGCTCACGGCAGGCCGGCCTTCTCCTTTTTCAAGGAATTCCTGGTCTTCTGCGACGCGCTCCAGACCGTCCGGCGATCGCGAGGCAAACGGACTGATAAAAATAGCCAGAAGGAGCGCGGCAACCACCCCAAACCAAATATCTCTCGATTTCACAGATCCCTCCTTGATTTTGCCTATAAAGGGCGGCTTCCTTACAAAATCAACTCCGAAGTCTGCGCCGAAAATTTTATCCGGAGTACCTGGAGAAAATTTTCAAGCGCTTAGGCAAGGAGTCGACTTAAATTCCTCGCTCGTAAACCATAGACCAGATCCGGCCGGGCCTTGACAACAAACTCAACGACGAGCATTGTGATGAACGCCTCGCCAATGCCGATCAAGGCATGCACGCCGACCATAGCCGCAAACACAGAACCAAAGCGGGCCGTCCCCGATAGGGCCAGCTCAAGGGCGCAGGATGCGGACGCCAAGACAACGGAAAACCAGGCAGCGACGGCAACGGCCGCCGTAAATCCTCTGGAGGAAGGCATCAGGCGAAAGAGGACCCTGAAAAGGCCGTATCCCCCTAATGTCCCCATCACGGCCATGTTAAAAATATTGGCGCCGAGGGCAAATAGCCCGCCGTCCTGAAACACCAGGCATTGGATCACCAGAACACAAGCCAAGACAAGAGATGCCGCCCACGGACCCAACAGCACGGCGGCCAGAACCCCTCCCAAAAGATGTCCTGAGGTGCCTCCCATAACAGGAAAATTCAACATCTGAGCCGCAAAGATAAACGCGCACATGACGCCCATCAGCGGCACCATCTTTTCCTGCAAGAACTGCCTGGTTTTGCGGACACTCAAACCCACAAACGCTGCTGTGGCCGCCCATCCGGACGCCCAGACAGGAGGAGACAAAAACCCGTCGGGAATATGCATGACTGCTCCTTTCATTATGCTTGCGGTGGATGATTGACTTCTTATCAGAAATCTATCTGGCTGCGCAGGCCCCAGACACACACAGGATCCGTGTTCCCAACGACATCCTGCCCGAAGGGATTCCAGATATACTGGAAATCCGGACTGAGGGATAAATGGTCATTCAGATGGATATTATAATACGCTTCCAGGTGGCCTTCGGACTTGGCGGCGAGGGCGCTGTTGGATTTCTTGTAATCGCCGGAGGCAATGGCCTGGCCAGCGGCAAGACCTAATACGTCTTTTTCGCGGCCCCAAAGCCCGCCTTGGACCTGAACACCCGCACTCCAGGATTGTTCCAGAGAAAATACCCTATCGCCTGTCGCGGCAAGAGATGGATTGTAAACGCGCGGGTCCTGCCAACCGTAACGGCAAAAGAGCATCACTTCGTCGGTCACCATCTGGTCGAAACTCAAGGCAAAACCGAAAGCAGGTTCCTTGTCATTCGTCGGCGTCAACCAAGAGGTGTGTGGCAGATCGTTATACCATCCCAGAATACGGTAGTTGCCCTGGCGGCCAAAAACCTTTGGTTTAAAAGCTGCCTGGCCTGCGCAAAAGGCGTCGTCGCCCACCTTCTCCCAGTCGGCATTGGCGTCAAAAACACCAACATTGAACTCCACCCACTCCTTGGGCATATAAGCCAGACGGACACCCAACGTATTATCCGGAAATTCGATGGCAGGGTTATTACGGAAAATCCTGCCCAAGAATTGGGTCGTTTCGTCGTTGGCCGCTTCATTGGTATCAAAATAGACCGTCGGATCAAGCTTACCAAAGGTAACGGCAAGGCGATCGCGGCAGCTGCCCTGCTCATACCAGGCCTCTGTCAGATGGATGTCGTTATCGTTGTCCGCATCCCGGTTCACGTTGGAATATAACGCCAGGTTGTCTTCCAGGCCGTCGCCTGTTCCTGCTTCCAGGTGGACAAACGCCCTGCCATTGACAGACTCAAATTCCTTGGCCAGCGTCACGTCAGCCGAATAGGAAGCGTCGGCCCGGTCCTCCCCCGCGCCGGCATTAGCATTATTGGTTCCTTGTATGATCACCGTCGCCCCGGCGCCAATCTCAAGACCGCGGCCGATCTCAATGGCCGAAGGCTCCTGGCGGTGCAATCTCTGATCGAGCGCCTCAACAGTTGCCTTGTAATCCTGCAGGTTCTTCTCCTGGTTATTTATCGTCTTCTCTTGCTCCAGAAAACACTTGCGCTGATCCTGAATGCGGGCCTCTTGCGCCGCCACCTTCTTCTCCAGAGCCCCCACCCTTGCCTGGAGATCAGCAATGATAGCCCGCAGCGATTCCTCGTCCGCCCAGGCGGGCCGCACGCAGGCGGCAAGGATCCCCAAAACCACAAAAACGACAAAATTTTTCACGTCTCCCCCTGCCGTAAAATTGTGTTACGATTTATATTTTCGTGTTACTATAACAGAGGGCGACTCGGCTGTCAAGGGTTACCGGGGAATATCAGGCGTTCGGTTCCTTTTTGAGGCCGAGCCTTAAAAAGACTTTCTCGGCGGGACAGAAATCCGTGAAAGCCGACTGGATGAGATTGCAGCCGACAAAAACGGCCAAAAGCAACCACCAGCGGTTCACGACGACGGCCAAGGCGACGGAAACAAGGACAAGCGTCCCTGCCAGAATGCGGATGGCTTTTTCGACAGAAAATGATCTTTTCATGACACTCCCTCCTTGGTCCCCGGCGCGCACGGCGCGGGGAAGGGATTGAGGAACGGAAGGCCTATCTTTTAAAAATGAAAAGAACGGCGGCCACAATCAGAAGAAAACCTACCGCGTGATTCCAGCGCAGGGATTCTCTGAGATAGACAACTGAAAAAACCGAAAAGACAAGAAGGGTGATGACCTCTTGGATCGTCTTGAGCTGGGCGGCTGAAAATTCGCCGTGGCCGATGCGGTTGGCCGGGACCTGAAAGCAGTATTCGAGAAAAGCAATCAGCCAACTGGCCACGATCACTAAAAACAAAGGCGCCTGTTTATATTTCAAGTGGCCGTACCAAGCGATGGTCATAAAGACGTTCGAAGCCAATAAAAGAAGTATTGTTCTCATAGCTCTTGGAAAGACAGGGCGCCTGACCTGCCGAGGCCGGCGGCAACCGGCCCCAGCGAAGCCATGCGGCGCTCTTTTTAATCCTTCGCATCTGCCTGCCTCGGCCTGGCCGTAGGCCGAGGCCAAAGGGGCTTCGCTTAATGCAGTTTATTGCTGAGACGATGCGGAAATGCTCGCCGCAATATTTTGGCCATTATCGTCCGCTCTATAGCTGGCCGTGACGTCATCCCCTGTCGCGACATCAACCAGAGTGGCTGCCTTGCCGTCCTTCTCGATCATGGTGGAATCGTCTACGATCAGGGCCGTTTCTTTCTGTCCTTCATCGGAGGCTGACGCGACGATCAACTTCTGGGCTTGAGGATCGACAAAAGTGGCCGTGCCGTAAACTTCATTGGCGGCGGCCGTCTCATTGTCCTGCGCCAAGACCAGACGCGGCGCACCGCAGACCCCCAGTATCAGAAAAAACATCACAAAAACAGCAACAAACCTCTTCATGCCAACTCACCCCCCTTCACCCTTAGAGAAGAGGCCGCAGCACCCTGTGCCGCGGCCACACAAAAAAAGAGAATGATCACTCATTCTCCGATCAGACATTGTTTTTCGTCTGTTCCAATCGAATCTTATTCTACCTTAAGGGGGTCGTTTGTCAATCAAAACCCACGCGCCGCCCGAGGACCGTTTTTGGCCGACTGAAAAAATACCTCCCATTCCGAGCCGCAGAACACATCTTGCGGTCCTCCCGATTTAACAATACGGCCCGCCTCCAGCATAAACACACGGCCGGAAAGTTTCATCACTTCAAAAGGGTCGTGGCTGACAAGGATCATGGTGATGCCTGTCTTCTCATAGAGCCTCAGCACCTCGTCCTGCAGCCGCCACCGTGTCTGAGCATCAAGCGCCGACAACGGCTCATCAAGCAAAAGGACCTTGGGGTGACGCAAGAGCGCCCGCGCCAACGCCACCCTCTGTTTCTGGCCGCCGGACAGCTTTGACGGATAGCGCCGTTCCAAACCCTTCAATCCCACAAGGCCGAGATATTCTTGGACACGGGCGGCCTCCTCGCCGCGGGGCAGGGCAAACTTCAGATTCTCCTCCACCGTCATGTTGGGAAACAGACTGTATTCCTGAAAGACAAACCCCGCCGCTCTTTTTTGCGGCGGCAGATTAATGCCGGCCGAGCTATCAAACCAGACTTCGCCATCCGCCCTCACGAGGCCTTCCTGCGGCGCCTGAAGCCCTGCGATCATCCGCAAGATCGAGGTCTTGCCGCATCCGGAGCGACCAAACAAAGAAACACACTCCCCATCCCTGACCTCAACGTCGATGCTCAAGTCAAAAGGACCCTCAGGCGCCATCAGCGTTTTTTTGAGGAAGATCTTCACACAACCTCCCCGTGCGGCCGGTACAGGACATGGAACAACACCAGGGCCGCAAGCGAGAAAACAACCAGGATCACCGAATAAAAATTGGCCGCGCTGTAATTCATGGCCTCCACCTCATTGTAGATCGCGATGGATGCGACGCGCGTCTGATGGGGGATGCCGCCGCCGATCATGAGCACAACGCCAAACTCCCCCATCGTATGCGCAAAACTCATCACGATCCCCGTCAATAAGGAAGCTTTGGTGTTGGGGATGATGACCGACACAAGCGTCTGGCGGCGGGATTTACCGAGTGTATAGGCCGCTTCAATCAAGGCATGGGGAAAATTCTGGAAACCTGCTTTGACGGGATTGACCATGAAAGGAAGGCTGAAAATCATCGAACCGACGACGAGGCCGGGGAATGAAAATACGACCCGCGTGTCCAAAACGCGTTCCAAGAAAGCGCCGAGCGCATACTTGGGACTCAACAACAGCAGGATATAGAACCCTAATACCGTCGGAGGCAGGACGAGGGGCATGCTCACAAGGGCCTCCCAGAACGGCTTGGTGCGGCCGCGGCTGAAAGCCAGGACATAGGCCAAAGGGATGCCGACGAGAACCAGCGCGATCGTCGTCACTGTCGCCAGTTTTAAAGAAAGCCAGAGCGGCGTAAAATCGTAGGTCATTTTCTCTTGTTTTCGCCCCTAAGAAGGGAGAAGATACCCGTACTTCTTGAAAATATCAGCCGCGCTCTCGGAAAAAAGGAAACGATAGAACGCCTGGGCGGCCTGAAAGTTATGTTTGTCGGCATGCGCCAGGACCACGACGCCTTGGGCGATCGGCTCATACAAAGATGCGTCGACCTCCACCCAGCGCCCTTTGTCTTTGACCGAATCATCCACCACTGAAGACTTCGAGGTAAAACCGCCGTCGGCAGCCCCCGAAAGGATAAACTGATTGGTCTGAGAGATATTTTCGCCATAGACCAATTTGGACCGGGCATCAAGATACACATTCAGCGCTTTCATGGCGTTGACGGCCTGCCGGCCGTAAGGCGCTGTCTTGGGATTGGCAAGCGCAATTTTCTTCAACGCAGGATCCTCCAGGACCTCGCCGAGGGGACGGGACAAATCCAGCGGCTTCGATGTCCAGAATACGAGAAGCCCGTACACATACACCTTCGGTCTCTCCAAAGCCAGGCCTTTGTCAAAAAGGACCCCGGGATATGACATGTCCGCCGACATAAAGACATCGAAAGGCGCCCCATTCTCGATCTGCGCCGTCAGGTTTCCGGAAGACCCGATAACGACATCCACGCTGGAACCGGACTCCTGTTCAAACGTCGTCACCAGCTCGTCCATCAACACCTGCAGGTTTGCCGCTACGGCGACCGTCAGGTCTTTGGCGAAAACAGAAACAGGAAAAATAAGAAGCAGAAAAATTGCCGCGATCCACTTTTTCATGATTCCCCTCTCTTCTGGAAACTATATGTGCCTTTTTCCTTTAACTGCGCCGGCTTCCCGCAGAAACTGTCTCACGCAAGGGCCGGCCTGCTTTTCCAGCGGCGGTGCATCCATCCGCCCCACTCGGAAGGATAGCGGCGGATATAGCCCTCGATAATTTTCGTCAATTGGGAGGTATTGCGCACCAACCCTGACGGTCCATCCGGGGCAACCTCAAGCTCAATGGGCGCATCGATAAGGATCTTATGTCTGCCTCTTGCTCCATCGCGCACGATAAAAACTGGCAAAATCGGCGCTCCCGACCGGTAGGAAAAAACGACCGGCCCTGTGGCCGTTGCCGCCTGACGACCGAAAAAATCAACAAAGACCCTGCCGCCCGCTCCGTAATTTTGATCCAATAGCATAAATAAAACCTGATTATGACGCAAGCTCTTGAGCGAATGCGCCACACATCGCCCGTAAGGAAGAGAATTGATCTTCTGGATGCCGTTTTGATCGAGATAATCGGAAACATGGTCTTCGAACTGTTCGTCTTTCAGCCGGCGCATAATACAATTGGTCTTATACCCGGCCAGGGCCATCCGCAGGTACATCAATATAAAATTCCCAAAATGGGCGCTGAGCAATATAACCCCGCGCCGCCGGCGGAGCGCCTCATCCAGGTTCTCCTTGCCTTCAATGGCCACTTTCTCCACGATTTTTTGCGGCCGGTCGAGAAAATAAATGAGCTCAACCATGCCGAAGCCGACGTTATCAAAATACCGGCTGAAAATATCTTTGATTTCCTTTTCGGTCTTTTCGGCGCCAAAGGCGATATGCAGATTCTCCAGGATAACGCGCTTTTTTCTTTTGATGAGCAGCCATCCCAAGGCGACGAAAAAAGGAATGAAAATCTTAAAGGCGGGATCGGGAAGCCGGCGGACGATCCGGCGGCTCTGCAATAATGCATGACGCCCGGCGGCGCGAAGAAATCTCTTATGGACGGAGATAAACGACATGGAAACACTCGGTTTCTAAGACGGGGTTCCGCCTCCGCGGGTTAACCGACAGATCCTTTGAATGCCCCGGCGGCGCAGTCACCGCTAAACACGGTTTAAATATGCTTCTCTCCTTTAACCGCGCCGGCCTCCCACTTGCCGACCCCGGCCATGACATCCTTAAAACATAACTTCGCCAGCTCGTCAAAATTACTGCCGAAAATCCTCTGCATACGTCCCGGTTGCGCATAAAACTCCCTCATGCCCCATGCGCCCAGCCGGCCCAAATCTTCTATGGATAAATGCTCCGTCGGAACGACCGGATGCAGGAAATCCCATTTGAGCATATCCATCTTGTTGAGATCAACCCAGCCGCGCCGGACAGCATCTCTCCAGATGGGGGAACCCGGAGGAGGCGTCAGATATCCTACCCACATCACGTCCGGGTCCACTTTTTCGGCGAATGCAAAGCGTTCTTTGACGATCTCTTCGGTATCGTAATCGAACCCGATCATGATGTCTCCGACGATCGCGATATCGTTCTTGCGAAGGATATTGATGGTCTTATAAATCTGGCCGACCGTGATACCTTTGTCCAGACGGCGCAGTTCGTCGTCATTGGCCACTTCGATGCCGAAGACCCCCATGAACATCCCGGCTTTTTTCATCAGAGGCACATCCGGCTCGAGTCTGACCCAATCGCTCGCGCAGCCGAGGCTCACCCATTTCATGTTGAGTCCCCTTTTGATCTTTTCTTCGCAGAATTCCCGCACGCGCCGGCCGTTGATGTTAAAATTGTCCTCCTGGATCACCATCACCTTCGTTCCGAACTTCTTTTCCAATAGCTCCACTTCATCAACCACGCGCTTGGCGGATTTGGCGCGCCAACGGTTAAAATTCTTAATGGCGCGGGGGTCGTGCTCGCTCCATTCATAGCAAAACGCGCACCCATGCGTGCAGCCGCGGGAAGTAACGATCTCCACAAAAGGCTTCCAGTAGGTATGGCCCACGTATTTATCCATCGGAAACAAATCGTAAGCAGGCAACGGCAGAATATCCAAGTCTTCTATGAGCTCGCGCACCGGTCCCCAGACGACTTTTCCGTCTTTCCTTGAGGCCAGCCCCGGGATATCCTCGAAATGGGCTTGTCCTTTTTGCAGGGCTTCTGCCAGTTCGAAAAAGGTAATCTCTCCCTCGCCCATCACGACGAAATCTATCGCCGGATTCTGATCGAGCGTCTCCGTGCTCAGGGAAGAATACCAGAGCCCGCCGGCAACAATCTTGGCCGACGGGAGTTTTTTCTTTATTCCCGCCGCCGCTTCATTAAAATATTTCTGGACGGCAAACCCGCCGTAAGAATGCAGGATATCGCCCAGCACGACGACATCAGGATTTTTGTCCTTGACGATCTCCAGCATGCGTTCGAAAGGGATGCCTAAGACCTTGCAATCCAAGGCTTCCACCTCTGCGGCACCGTGTTCGCGCACATAGGCCGCCCATTGGGCATGCATCTGATTGGGGGCGACATGGTGTCCGTGCGTCGCCCACGAACCCAGTTGCGGCGTCACAAACAAAATCTTCACGACCAACCTCGCTTATTTTCTGTAACTGGCTATATCTTTAATGTTATCTGTGAATAGACCCAATCGACATCGTCGTGGGACCCTGTGTCCTTGACATAACCGCCGCAAAAAAAACGGGCGTAACCGCATTCGGCTTTCACGTTCTTGCTGAAATCGTAAAATATGCGCAAGGAAGTTTCCGTGCCGACGAAGGAGCTGCGGTCGCCGCTCGTCTTGGTCCGCACGACCGTGCCGCTCGAGTTATACCAGGAGTCATTGGTGTTCTGAAGCCAAAAAAGATCGACCTGGGGTTTGAGCTTCAACTTGCTCGTCGGAGAAAGCGTCAGGCTAAGCTCCGGATTGCGCACGTTCTGCCAACGGAAAAAATCCAAAAGACCGTACGGTTCGTGCGTCGACTGGTAGAGAGGATTAAAGGTGTTTGTCGTGCCATCGCCGACCTTTTTATCGCCTGACGCCTCGTCGTAGCTGACGGCGAACTGCGGCTTCCAGGCGATTTCTCCGAAAGTCTTGGAGACATCCAGATGAAAGGCATAGGCGCTGATGTCCCTGTTTTGCGTCCTGCCGAACTGGTACGGCGCCTCCATATCGTAATCCAACCCAAGCGCTTTGCCAAAAAGACGAAAACCTATCGTATAGCGGCGCGTCCTCGGCGAAGTAGACGTCACATCCTGAGACAGAAAATATCCTTCTGTCGTCACATTCATCTTTTTCGCCTTATAGCCCCCGTAGACACCGGTCAGAGACTCGACATGGCTTGAGACATTAAGGTTGTTATCGTTATATTTGACGTCCTGGCCGTAGAGGATGTCGGCATAAAACGCATTCTTGTGGTAACGGATGACACCTCCGTCAAAAGACCTGATGCGGTTGGCCCACGTAGGTGCGGCAATGAGACGGCCCTTACCGTATTTGAATTCCTGGCGGCCGGCCTTGAAATCAAGGCCCGAGCCTCCTATGTCGATAAAATTCACAAAGGCCTGGTGCAGGTCAAAATCATCCACCTGGCCGGAATTCGCCTTGATCTGATAGGCGCCTGTCTGGGCATCCAGCATTTCGATATAAATATCCACCTTGGGGTCGAGATATTCATCCGTCAGCGCCGCATCAAAACCGACGCGCAAACGCTGATAAAACTGGCTGCCCGTATCCTTTTTGCTTTTGTCAAAATCGAAGTCATGCCTGTATTCATAGCGGAACCTGTCTTCACCGTTCAGGGCTGTCCGCCACTGCAAAAATTGCCCCGCCGATGTCTCCTGGGCAAAGGAAGAAGCGGCCCCCGCGATGGACCCGAACAAAACGACCAATAAAACAAGACCTTTCCTCATGTCCTATCTTCCTTTCTTTAAAATACCGTGCGCCCAGATATCCAAAACAGCCTGGAGGGCCTCATCAAAACTCAAGCGTTCCTGTTCCAAAAATCTCGGGCTGATGATGGCCTTGACAGACCCCAAATACGCCTGAACGGCCACCGAAGCCGGGACTTTACGCAAAACCCCCCTCTTGACCCCTTTCTCCACAAGAGACCGGATTTCCAGGATCTTCTCATTCCTGTAACGCAGAAATTCCTTCCATAAATCAGGGAGCTCGAGCGCAATCTCCTTGAAAAAATGTTCGAACCAGGGCCCGAGGGTCTTGCGCAAAAGCAGGATGCTGCCGGAGAAGACCCTCAAAGGATCTTTCTCGCGCCGCTCCAGATCGTCGAGCCCCCTGTTGATGTCTTCCTGCAGACGCTTGACCAGCCCCTTGGCGATTTCTTCCTTGCCGACAAATATCTTGTAGATCGTGTTTTTGCTGACCCGCAGATCCTGGGCGATCTCGTCCATCGTCACCTTACGGTAGCCGAACCGGATCATACGCGTCTGCGCCGCACCTAAAATTTTTTCCCTTAATGGAGACACGCGGATCATGGGGACCTCCCGGGATGAACCCCGTTAAAAAACGATACTCTCTAACGGAATGAACCTATAATACTAATTTGGTATTTTGAGTATTCTACAAGACCGGAGGGCTGCTGTCAATGAATTTCTTCAGGGCACTATGTCTGTGTCGGGAATGAAGGATGGGCCCTCTAGGGCCAAGGCCCCGGGCGATGCCGGCCAGGACTATGTCTTCTTGAGGAAGTCCAGGAGGGCGGAAAGGATCTGCGCGGGAGACGGAGGACAGCCGGGGATATGAAGGACGGCGTCTCCGACAAGATCCCTCATGCCCTTAGGGTGCCGGTAATAGGAAGCAGTGAACTCTCCTCCGTCCAAAGCGCAATCTCCGACGGTAATCACGAATTTCGGGCCGGGCATCGCCTCATAGGTTCTTTTGAGAGCCAGGGCCATGTTGCGCGAGAGCGCGCCGGTCACCACAAGGGCGTCGGCATGACGCGGAGAGGCTACAAAATCGATACCAAAGCGCTGGATGTCGTAAATAGGGTTGCTCAACGCCGCAATCTCAGAGTCACAAGCCCCGCAGGAACCTGTGTCTACTTCACGCAGATGCAGAGAGCGGCCGTAAAGAGACAAAATGGTCTTTTTGAGCTCCCGGCCAACGCCCTCGATCTCAGGACAGGGGGGGATACCGGGAAGCGTCTTTTTTTCGGTCAAAAGACCTTTTAAAAAACTATTTTTTAATATCGTCCACATTTCTTATTTACCTCATTGCCTCTCGGTTGAGGCAGCGCATGACCGGCAATGTTTTTGGGCAACGGTCATAAGACCCGTTTAAAGGATATATAATGACGAATTTCTAAATCCAAATGCCTAATAAATGCCGAATTCTCAAAACCGAAACCTTTTCGTATTTTTGTCCTTGGAAATTTGGATTTTATTTGTCATTGGGACTTGGAAATTCGAAATTGTGTTGAGGTGTAGTGTTAACATCGTGCCCATGAGTCATCACCGTAACCGTTACCAAATCCAAAAAACGATACGGCCGACAAAAGAATCTTATTGAATCAAAAGGCTCATTGTCGATGAAAGGCGTCCCATTAAAGATCATTACCTGCGTATGAGAGATCAAAACTTTTGTTGCAGACAGGAAAATCAGGGATGATATTTCCCAGGACGGCAAACGACAGGCCGGGCCAATTATGGAACGAGGGATCGACAACCTTGCAGCGGTCAATCCGTCCGTCGGCCGCCTTAACCCAATAAAGAACAGGCCCTCTCCATGCCTCCACGGCGCCAAGGGCGCACGTCGGTGCGGCAGGAGAAAAATTCGCGGCCAAGGCCCCCTCTGTGTCCGCCAGCCTGTCGGCAAAATAGATGATCAGGCGCGCCGACTCATCGACCTCCTCCATCCTGACTCGGAGACGAGAAAGAACGTCCCCTCTTTCCTGCGTGATCATGCGGAAATCAGACCCCGCATAGACATCCGGAAACGTCTTGCGCAGATCGGCGGCGATCCCGGAGGCGCGGGCCGCCAGACCCACAACCCCTAAGTCCCGTGTCGTCTTTTGACGCAGAACGCCGGTATCGTCAACGCGATCCATGAACGAGACGCTTGCCAACAGCATCTGCTTAAGTTCCCCATGATCATCGCAAACAGACAAAATCTCGCACAACAGCGCCTGGATATCCTGGCGCGAAAACGCGCGGCGGACCCCTCCGATGCGGTTGACACCCTTAAGATAGCGGCTGCCGGTTAAACGTTGGTTCAGCCGCAGGATCTTCTCCTTGAGAACAGAGGCGAATTGCGCCGCAAAACTGAATCCCACATCCACGGCAATGCCGCCGATATCGGCGAAATGATTATAAAGTCTCTCAAGCTCAAGGCAGATCGCCCGTTCATACAGCGCCCGGGCCGGAACTTTCAGGGCCGATGCTTTTTCGACGGCCTGACAAAACGCCCAGCTGTGGCCAAAAGCGGTGTCGCCGGCCACGCATTCGGCCAGCCGGACCGCATCGTCAAACGTCTTATGCTCAAACGTCTTTTCGACGCCGCGGTGCGTAAAGCCCAGGCGGATCTCCAGGTTGACGATCGGCTCGCCGGCGGCGCTGAAACGGAAGTGACCCGGACCGATGATGCCGGCGTGGACCGGGCCGACAGGCACCTCAAAAATCCCTTCGCCGGCGACACGATTGAAGCCGTAGACACCTTCTGGCGCGGCATGCGCCGGAAGGACAAAATCTTTTCTCAAAGGAAACAACCCCTTCGGCCAAACCTCGTCATGCAGATGCAGGCGCCTCTTATCGGGATGCCCCTGCGGCTCCAGACCGAACATCTCCTGGATCTCGCGCTCGAAAAAACTCGCCGAGTGAATGTCCCGCGCCAGAGACGGGAACGACGGCCTGTCCTGCGGGATATCGGCGGTAAGGATACACCATCTCTGGAGATCGCGGGCCAGAAAAACGCAATAAATCTCGAACGCATTCTTGACAATCCTTTCGTCGGCCGCAAACATGGCCATGACCGCCGATGAAAACCTCTTATGCGCAAAAAGGCAGGCGCGATGAAAATCCTCAAGCTTGAGACGGATGACAACCTCATCGGGATGAAGCCCGAAGACCTCAACGACCGCGACGCCCTGCGCCCTTAATTCCTCTATCACGCCCGTGAATGTCTTCATGCCCCCCCTCCCGTGACGAGGCGGGATGCAGCAACAAGCAGCGCCTGCAACGGCGTCGGCATCATGACGCCCAAAAGAACCAGAAGAAGCGCCAAGGACACAAAGACCAGTTTCATGCTTAGGGCCTCGCCGCCGGCCTCTATCCCTTTGGGCTTGTTCCCGAATATCGACGCGTTCAAATGGAACATCAGGGCGCCGAAAACGACCGCCAGAAAAAGCAAAAGCAGGGCCGCCGGGCCGTAGAGCCCCTTCTGGAAGCAGGCCGAGAGGATCATGAGCTTGCTCATAAAAATCCCGAATGGCGGCATCCCGACGAGACTGAGGAGCCCGATAAGGGCCGCCGCCGCCGTAAAGGGAAGCGCCTGGACCAAACCGTGGATCATGTGAAGGTGATGCGTCTTGTATTTCTTGACGGCGTTGCCTGCCGCAAAGAAAACCAGCGACTTGGTCACCGCATGGTTCAAGGCATGGAACATGGAGCCGAAAACCGCCAAGGGCGTCCCCACGCCCAGGGCGAAAACGATGATGCCGACATGCTCGATACTGCTGTACGCCAAAAGACGCTTAAAATCCTTTTGGGCCAGCAAGAAAATCCCGGCGACAGCGACCGAAAAAAGCCCGAAGAAAATGAAAAGACGCGACGTAAATTCCGGGCCCATCGCCTTATTGGTGATCATGGCGAACCGGATGATCGCATAGAGAGAAGTCTTCAGAAGAACGCCCGAAAGCAAGGCGCTGACCGGCGTCAAGGCCTGGCTGTGGGCGTCGGGCAGCCAGGTGTGCATCGGCGCCAGGCCCGCTTTTGTGCCATATCCGACCAGGATGAACAAAAAGGCCACGCTCATGATCCTGGGATTAAGGCCTGCCGCACGGCCCATGATGACGGACCAGTCAAGGGTCTTTGTGCCCGTCTGGGCGGCCACGGCATAATAAACCAGGACCGTCCCCAAAAGGGCGAGCGTGATACCCACCGAACAGATGATGACATATTTCCATGCGGCTTCCACGGATGCTTTCGTATTGTAAAAACCGACGAGAAACGCCGACGCCAGCGTTGTCAGCTCCACGGCCACCCACATATGCCCCAAATTGTCCAGGAGGGGCACCAAAAGCATGGTGGCGGCAAAGACATTGAAAAGAATATCGTAGCCGCGGGTCTGTCGGACGGAAAGGACCCCTCCGTCAATATCCTCCTGCAGATAGGGCCTGGAATACACAAGGGCCGCCAGGTTGACCAAGCTGATCAGAAAAATGAAAAAAGCGCTCAAGGCATCGGCCCGCAGGACGCCGCCGAAAGCAACAATGCCGATTCCCCCAGAGATGCGATAAGCCAATATGCCTGCCAAGGCGAGGAGGACGGCATGCGCCGCAAGATTGGCCATACCGCGCAGACGCGCAGGCAAAAGAGCCGAGAGAACAGCGGCCAGGACCGGAATGATGACGATCGAAAAAAGCAGCATCAGCCTCTACCCTTTTAAATCCGTTAAACGGTGAACCTCTATGTGCGTAAAAACCTTGTTGATGCGGTACATGAAAATCCCCGTGATGATCGCGCAGACAAAAACGTCAAAGGCGATGGCGATCTCGACGAAAAACGGCATCCCGCCGGCGATGGAGCCCGCCAAAAGGAATATACCGTTCTCCATCACCAGAAGCCCGACAATCTGGGTCAGGGCCTTCATCCGGAAAACCATGATGAAAAACCCGACCAGGACGACCGTGATAGAAACGACAAAGGCCGCAAAGACGACGGCCGGACTGTCGCCCACCAACCATGCGCAAAAAACCGCAGCCCCCCACGTCAAGAACAAGGCGGCAATCAACGACAGAAGAGGATTCAGGAATAACCCCAAGCGTTCATCCACCTTGATCTTTTTGACAAGATGATTCAAAAATGACGGGACCAGGATCACCTTCACCAGAAGCAAGAGCCCGGCGACGACAAAGACGTCTGTTTCCTTTTGCCGCACGGCGAAATCAAACGTGACCAGGAATAGAAATAAAGACTGCAGGCGGAAATTCTGGATCAACGCCGGGATCCTGTGGCAGACAAGCATCGCGTACGTCAAAATCATGATCCCCGTTAGCAAAAAAAGCGTCATTGTGTCATGCCTCTGCTGGAACCCCGCGGGCCCTTTTTGTTTCCACGGTTTTCCCTTCGGACCTGCCCCTGACTGAAAGTCAGGGGCGACCGTGGGATGACCGTCCCCGTTCCGCCATGGTTTTGTCTGCAAGACAAAACCATGGCGTAGCAATTAATATCCCAGGCCTGAGACCACCAGGGCCAGGACGGAAAACAGGAAAGCAAGCCCCAAGAAATCAGTGACCCTAAACAGCCTCATCTTTGCGAGGCCGATCTCCGTCAAGCCCACGACGACGGCGCAAAGGATCATCTTTAAAACAAAAAATGCCGCGCAGGCGATGGCAGACAGCCCCGAAGAACTCCCTATCGGCCACGGCCAGAGGATGGCCCCCAGGAGCGAAAACCAGATCAACTGTTTGGTGTGCGCGGCTGTCTCCAGCATGGCCAACGACGGTCCCGAATATTCCAGGAGCATCGCTTCGTGGATCATCGTCAATTCCAAATGCGTCTCCTGGTTGTCGACGGGAATCCGCGATGTTTCGGCAAGCACAACCATGAAAAGCGCTGCGGCCGCGATCATGCCGGAAAAAGACATGCCCATGGAACGCGCCAACGGTTCGGCGGCGGAAGAAGAGCTGTGCGCAGCGACAACGGCAACGGCCAAAACAGCCGCAGGCTCCACAAAGCTGGCGATGAACATCTCGCGCGAAGAGCCCATCCCCCCAAAGGCGCTGCCCGCATCCAAGCCAGCCAACGCCAGAAAAAAACGCCCCAGAGAAAAAAGGAAAAAAAGCGACAAGACATCACCCATACCCGCCGCGGACAGCGAAAACGAAAAAACAGGAACAAACATGAGTGCGGCCAGCGTCGAGCCCAGGACCACGGAAGGTGTCCAGCGAAAAATCCACGATGCCGTTTCGGAAACAACCTCCTCTTTTCTCATGTATTTGGCGATGTTGCGGTAGGGCTGCACGAGCGCAGCCCCCTGACGCATCCGCAGGGCATTCTTCACCCGGCGGACGAAACCGCTGACCAACGGCGCGCCGAGAACTGCGATGACTGCCTGCAATAAAAGCAAGGGCACCTTCATATCAAGGCCTCCCGAAAATAACGACCAATACCAGAATCGTCACGAAAACATAAGCCAGGTACCAGTGGATACTGCCCATCTGAAATCCGCGGACATACTGCGCCAGCCTGAAGAGACCGCCGACCACAGGATCATACAGATATCTCTTAAAAACAGGCGTTGTGGCCGTCTCATAGCTGAATTCCTTGACGTGATAAAAAGAATCTCGTATCTTCTCGGTCTTGCGGTAAGGCAGAAGAAAAAAGCCGAAGGCGATCCGAAACGGCTTTGAAAATGCCGTGGCCGTATATTCGGTGCGGTAATCCAGGCGGTAATAACCGCAGTCCCACGTCCTGCCGACCGTGACGGAATGTTTACGCGAGACCAGACGGACGAACGCATAAACCACAGCTATGCCTGCGCTCAGCGCCAGCATAATCATGGGCGTACGCAGACAGGCATCCGTGCCAGGGAACCGGATCAACCCCCAGGAACCGGACAAAAGCCCGTCCCAGGCGGCCGCCGGCGCCTCTAAAAAACTCGCTGCGACGGCGCAAAGGATTTTCCAGACGAGTCCGGCGCCCAGACCGAGGGCGACGGTCAACGCCGCCAAAAATACCATGGCGCTCCTCATGCTCAAGGAAACTTCTCCGGCCTCTGCGGCGGCGCGGCTCCTGGGCATGGCCAAAAAGGTCACGCCGAAAGCCTTGACAAAACAGGCGGCGGCCAAGGCACTTGTCAACGCCAGACACGCCATCATGCCGGCAAAAAACAGCTTTCCGCCCGAGGCCGCATCGCGCAACCCGGCGAAAAAGACCTGAAAGATCAGCCACTCGCTGACAAAGCCGCTCAAGGGAGGAAGCGCGGAAATGGCCATGGCCCCGACGAGAAACGAGGCGGCCGTCTGCGGCATGCGCTTGACCAGGCCTCCCAGTTTTTCTATGTCCTTGGTCCCCGTCGCGACATGGATGCTGCCGGAGCACAAAAATAGCAACCCTTTGAAAACCGCATGGTTGACCGTATGGTAGAGGCCTGCGGCAAAGGCCGCGCAGGCCAAAACCCACCAGCCCCAATGCCAAAAGATCATGCCGGCGCCAATGCCCAAAAGGATGATGCCGATATTTTCGACACTATGATACGCCAGGAGCTTTTTGATGTCGTGTTCCATCAAGGCATAGATGACGCCCACGAGACACGAGATGCCCGCCGCCACAAGGATCGCGCTGCCCCACCACACCGGCGGCACGCCCAGCATCCCGGCGATAAAACGCAGGATGCCATAGACGGCAACCTTGATCATGGCGCCGGACATGATGCTCGAGACCGATGCCGGGGCCTGTGGATGGGCATACGGCAGCCAGATATGCAGGGGAACGATGCCGGCCTTCATGCCGAAGCCGACTAAAAGAAGGCCGAAAAGGACGTTCTTTAAACCAACGGAGAACGCGGGGGCCGCGGTGCGGATCTCCTCGAAATCCCACGTCCCGGCCTGGGCATGTATCAAAAGGAAGGCGGCCAAAAGAAACGCAGTACCGACATGCGTCATGACCAGATAGATCGTGCCCGCCTTGATGGACGCCTCATGTTCGTGTTCGAAAACGACGAGAAAATACGACAGGAGCGACATGAATTCCCAGGCGAACAGGAAAAGGATGAGGTTGGCGCTGGCGACGACCGCCGCCATGGAAATGACAAAAAGGACCGTCAGGCCTGCGGCCGCAAGAGAACGGCGCCCGGAAAATTGCCTCCGCAGATATCCTGCCGAGAAGAGAAAAGACGGGAGGCTGACCAAAGCGATGACGCCGAGAAAAAATAAGGCCAGCGGGTCAAAACACCATCGGCTATTTTGACTCAAGAAAAACATGTAGAGTCCCCACGGCCTGCCTGCTCGCTTGTCTTCGACAAGCAGGCGGGCAAACCATGGCCCATTTTGTTTTCGGGATTCCGCCGTGTGGGGCGATATCCCGCCCGAATGCCCATGGCGATGCCTTCAGACACCGCCAATCCCCACCTTTACATGTGGGGCGCTGGGTGCGGGGTAAAATCCTGACCTGGCCGATAACGCGGCTGGTCGAAAAACAGGGGTTTTTTGAAGAACGCGGCGGGAAAAATATGATGCCGATTTGTCATTCCGATCTATATGAACGGCTTAAAAACCACCCTTGCGTCGCATTCCATCCGCCCGGATCTCTACCTTTCGACCGACCACCTTACACCCCTGTCAACCAACGGGTCGGCGGCCAAAAGGAAGGCGGATAAACATGAATATTTTAGTCGCCGCGACTTTTTTGTCAATAGAATTTGCGACGCGGCACTCTTCGGGGGACTTAAAGGCGGCGAGACTTTCGGACGGACATTTTCTGAGAGATTTTCTTTTGGCAGGCGGGACAGAACTGTAATTCTTTCCTGTCGGTGTCTGTGATGGTCTTAGAAAAATGCATGATGCAGGACGCCCGCGGACAATGCGCAAGCCCGAAGCTATGCCCGACTTCATGCACGGCCTCCTTGACGCCCCTGGCGCAAAACAAAGCGTTATTCCCGGCGGTGCCGTAAAATTCCGGCCTCAAGCGCGTCAAGGCGATCAGCGCGTAACCGGTACGGGGATCTGTCAGGCCGAAAACAAAATCAAAACCCTGCGTATAAACGTCGGCATCGATAATCCCCAGGACCCTCTGTTCCTTTTTACAAATAGGGGCGCACGACGCAAGTCCGCGAAAAACCACCCGGGCATCATATTGCCCCCTCTCCTCGTCAAAGGCCGCATCCGGCACAAGGCAGCTCTTTGTCGCCTCCACATCTGCCGAAAAAAAGCCGGAGAGCACCTTGGCCAGATGCTCCAGGCATTGACCGTGGACTGAACCTAGGGGCACAAGATATATCTTCATGCCAGACGCCTTGCGGCCGCTTTCAAAACGCAGCCACGCCGTTCCCGGAAAAGACAAAATATAAAAATTTCAGCTGCGTGCGGGCCACAACACCCTGATTTCTCGGTCCGTGTAGGCCATCTTGAACGGACACGGCCTGCCGGCCCGCCTCAACTTTTTCATTTCATCCTGGATCATGCGTGTGCGCAACCATATCTCCCGTCGAGAAACTTTACGATCCAGCCGAAAAGCCCTCATCTCCGGCTTATCCAGATAGCAGAAATAACTCACTTCGTCAAAATGATCGGCGAGTCGAAACGACGCGGCAAGCTCCTGGCGGGTTTCCCCGGGAAAGCCATAGATGATGTGTGTGATCAGGTGCATCGCAGGATTCAACCGTCTGATATCGTCGGTGATCCTCAAGACATCCTCCACGTCATAATGACGGTTCATCCGCTTCAAGATCCTGGGAGAACACGACTGAAGAGGAATGCACATCTCGGCCACCTTCTGGCGGATAATCTCCTTGTCCATGGCCGGATAAAGCCTGGCCAGACGCTGGGGCTCGAAAAAATTAATGCTCAACCGGAAGTCTTTATTCCGGAAGGCGGCGAAAAGGTTCAACAATTTCGCAAAATCGGTATTCCTGTCGACGCCGTAACTGCCGCAGTCATCGGCCAAAAGGACGATCCTCTTGTAACCCGCCTTGAGCCCCTCATGGAATTCCGAGATCACCTCTGCCGGCGGCTTGCTCTTGACACACCTCCTGATCTCTTTGTAATCGCAATACGTGCAGTTGTTGAGACAGCCTTCACAGATATGAATGCAATAGCTTCTGACGACGGCACGGCCGCGGGCAAAAAACCTCCTGGTCAATGCATTGGTCCTGATGGCGGCCAAGGAAACCCCGGGATGAAAGATGCTGTCGAAAAGTCCGTATTGCTCGACGGGGACGATCGACGCGCGCGCAAACATCGCCCCAAGTCCGCGCCTGGTCGAAGCCAGGCAGCCGCAGACGATCATCTCTTTTTTGGGATACTTCTCATAATAACGCCGGACCATCCGCATCGTCCTGTCTTCTTTGATACGATCGAAACCGCATGTCGTCAAGACAATGACGTCTGCAAATGAAGGATTCCTGACGAGCTGAAACCCGTTCTCCCGGAAATAGTTATAAAAACGCGTGGTATCGAACAAGTTCCGCGTGCATTCCGGATACGTGGAGCGCAAAAATATTTTCTTGTTCTTTGCCATTTTATCTGACCGCGAACTCATTAGACACAACGCTCAACCACAGCCCTTGCTCTGCCGGAGGGGTTGCCGGCGCCCGGTAGGAAATGCGGAGGCGATACGTCCCCGGCGCAGGCCGGATCCTGTCGCGGGTGCCGCCGATATATATCCAGGGATCCCACGCCCAGGACACGCTCTCCTGCGGCCTAAGCTCTGCGGGGGCGTCCATATCATAGACGCAAAACGGGGGACGGCACCAGGCCGACAAGGTATTCCAGCCCCCTTGGGCATTTTTCATCTCAACGCCCTCAATGGCAAAAACAGGAGTCTGGCTTCCCAGATGAGAAAAGATGCTCTCCGGCGATCCGTTCGTTAAGCGGATCGTGACAATCTCTTGCGGCCTGTACTCCTTTCTATCCGTCGTGACGACAGGACCGGTTTCGCCGAAGGAAAAACAGGCCCCGCCAAACCCTCCCAGCATCAATAACACCGCAAGTCTCCAACGCCGCATATCTCCTCCAAGCAATGACACCGGCCGGCACCTTCCTGCTTCTATCCCGTCGCAACGGACACGGGCCCTAAAGTTCTTTGGTTTTCAGAAGCTTCCCTCGATCGTTTTTTAACGAAAAAAGCGAAGTCCATCCATATGCCGCAATGATGGCAATGAACGGCATCATGGGCACCCTGTATCTTTCCCCGACGTTCCACATCTCGACAATAATGGTCCCGCAGGCAAAACAGACGACGATCAGCAACAAAAATTGGCAATAGACGTTGCGCCTTATTTTCGTTACGCCGTAAAGGAAACCGCCCATCCAGAAGGCCATCACGATATAACTGAATATTTTTCCTATCACGGCCAAGAGAGGACAATGGAGGTATTTGAAAGTTCCCGGCCTCGTGAAGAGAGACAGGGCGCAGCGCCAGGTCACATTAATATAATAGAGGGCCGGCGGCGCCCCTTGCGTAAACGGATCGCGATTCCTTGAATAACTATGGATCAGTCCCTCAAAAGCCCCGCCAGTAACGACGTCCATGGAAATAATGCTGCTGAATACGGCCTTATGAAAAACGAGGTAATTTCTTATCTGCCATAATCCCAGCAAACCGTAAATCACGGCCAATAAAATAAAGGCGTGAAAAACAGCCGTCTTCATCTTGTGCGTTACGTTGGCATATATAACGAAGGCCGCCATGACTATCCCAAGAAAATAAGGACCGGGCCTGACATACACAGCAGCGGCAAATGTCAAGCCGGTGAACACCAGAAATTTCATCCTGCCGGTCTTCAGGTATTTAATAAAGCAAAACATCGCCGACGTGATAAAAAGCAAAAACAGCGATTCCGTCAAGATCAGCAAAGAAAACATGGTGATGGCCGGCGAATAGAGAAAGATCGCTAAAGCCAGGAAGCCCAGCCGAGGGTCTATCTCCACGGCTGTTTTATAGGTAATGAGGGCGGCAAGAACTGTCAGAAACACCTGGATCGATATCACCCCCGCCAGCGGGATCCCCCACAACCAGTGCAAAACCCCAAGAAAAAACGGATAGCCGGGGGCTATAAAAAAATTGGGTTCCAGCTGCCCGTCCGCTCCATGGCTGGCAAACACCCCCTCTGATACGATCGTCCTTCCTGTATCCAGATACTGGTAAGAATCACGCACAAGCCTGGCCTGGGGAACATGGACGACGGAATAATAAAGCAAAAAGGCTTTTATCAAAAGGGCGGCGCCAATGATTGCGATGAGATATTTTTTGTTCATCCAACACCTTGGCCTTAAGCCGGGCATGATGCCCGCTTGTTATTGCCGGAATGATCGGCTCTATTTTAGCATCCTATCGCATATTCATATACATCATTGTTTATTTTGACTCGCGTCCGACAGGCCCCGTCGTGCCCAGAGCGAGATGCCCGTTCTTTTTGAAGAGACAAGGGGATATCGATTTTTCAATGCCGGCCGCACCAAAAACCCTCTGCCATGAAAATGTGGCAGAGGGTTGAGAAGACCAGGACGGCTTCCGGAATGGACCAGCCGGTCTCACTGTCCGCCTCGTCAAGAACCCGCGGCGGCACCCTTCTGTTTTCCTTTGGACGCCTGCTGCAGGAAAAACGATCTGTCTTTCCGTAAAAACATAGCGGTCTTTTCAGGGAGGCGGTAAACGATATTTCCGGGCACAAGCCTGGCATCATATGATTTTTGCGCTGCATCAAAATTACCGATCTCCAGCCGATACGAAATCACGGTCTCTTTCTCTTTGGCGTCCACAACGATCGTAGACACCGGCTTATCGAAACCGTAGGTCGCGGCATGGGGGTCTATGATATCCAGGGCCTGGAGACCGGAGATTGTGCGCAGAAACTCGTCCACTCTGGCCTGGTCGACCGGAACGCGGGGATCCGGCGGATCGAGCTGCCAACCGGGGGCCGGTGCCTCTCCTGATTTTTTCAGGACAAAGGGACGCGCCGCCGGCGCCGCCTTGATCTCGAGGCGGTCCGCCGCCGCCGCGAGATCGCCGGGAAATATTTTAAGGTCCAGGTATGATGGGGCGCGAAGCTCAGCCTTCGGGTCCGACGACAAACCGAGGACCATCAAAAAATTCTTTTCAACAAGAAAAACCTTCTGGGCGCCGAATGCCCTGACAAAGCTCTCGTTCCATGCCGCCCTTGTGAGACCCACGACCATATGAACGGCTTCTTTGCCGGCCGTGTTCACAAGAATGATGTGCAGGCCTTCGTTATCGCCAATCTGGAAATCAGAAAACACGCCCTTGGAATCCGTGCGCAACTCTCCCTTAAGCCCGGAAAGATATTTGATCAGATCTTCAGGAACGTTCTTTCTGGCCGGTGCGGAAAATTTGTCCTCAACGATCCACTCCTGGGCCGCGTTCCTGGAAAAAACGACCTTATCGGTTTCATTTCTTCCCTGATACACAATGACCTTGGAAATAAAATCTGCTGTGATCTTCGGCGTCAACTCGGAAAGAGTGGCTTCTTCGGCTTTTTCAAAAGGGATGGCCCGCGACTTGACGACCGTCTTTTTCACAACGGCCAGGAGAACGAGGGCCCCTAGAACAACAAGCAGGATGATCAGCTTTTTAAACTTCATAGGATTCGGCATCCGTTACGGGCTAACGGTTGTGCGCCATGAGATAGAACTGTTTTTCCTTACGGCGCAGGAAAAGCCTCAACGATGCAAAACCGATCCACAGGATCGGCACAAGAACGACTGCCATGAACCTTAGCCCCAGCTTCTGCGCATCGGAAAGCTTCTTGATATCGCGGCTCACTTCGGTCTTGGAGCGGATCTGGACCACATCTTCTCCTAACGCAAGGCTATCCACCAGATTGGCAAAAAGACTCAGGTTGGCCGGATGGCCGATCAGGCTGTCCGAGAACATTTTGGAGCAACCCACGACAACAAGCTTACCGGGCCTGGGCTCAAGCTTTTCTTCTGCCTTCTGAGGCGGTACCGCCTCTGCTTGAGAAGCATTCGACGACACATCGATCTTGCTGGGCCACGGCGGCACGCCCTGATCCACAAATGTATTCGTAAACTGACCCTGTAAAATCATGCCTAGAACAAATTTTTCCCCTGTGTCCGCTTTTAAAAATCCGAGGGCATCCGGCTTCAGTAATCCGCCGGTATAAGGGACCTTCCAGCTCTCGGCGCTGGAGGTAAACAAGACCGTGGGGTTCAAATTCAAAGATTTGACCACTTCGTCGGCCACGTCCAAAGCCGATCCCCACATATACAGGAAAGCGGGCTGACGGCGCATCAAAGGCAGCTTGGAATTCATCGTGTCCTGCCGCACCAGGATCTGGTTCGGCACCTTGACGGGTATCGAAACGGCAAACGGGCCGACCCGCTGCTCCGTCGAAACATTGACGATATCGCTGCTCTCGTCCATCAGCATGTCTCCGTCGATCTTTATCCCCCATTTACCGAGAAGATTATTGATGTCGAGGCTGAGCTTGAACGGCTGGACCTGGACACCCCGCGGCGGCACCATCTGGAAAGCATAATCATATCCCTGGGCGGCAACGATGACCGATCCCCCCTGGTAGAGATATTTATTGATCTCATACAACTGGCGGGCATTGAGGGAACCGGGATTGATCACCAGAAGCTCGGTCACATCCGGCGGCAGAGGATCTCCCTCGGTCAGGGCGACGCGTTGATAATCATAGCCGTTATTGCTGACCAACGGCGCGATGTTCTTGTAATCATCTTCGTACTGCGGTGAGGCCTTGCCGAGCTTGAACAAGAGCTGGTTCATTTCCGGGGTTACGTCGGCCCCCCTCAAGGGCGAGAACAGCACAATCTTCGGCTTGTGGTCGAATGTCATCTTGACGATACGCGACAAGAGAAGATATTCGAGGTCCGGCAGCGTTTGCGGGACGATGCGCGGCAGAAGCTCCTCGCCTTTTTCCTTATAATCGATGGTCATGGCGGCATAGACGAGCTTGACGCCCACCTCGTCCCTGTCAATGCTCTCCACCTGGAACGGCACAATGCCCTTTTCTTCCAAAGAACGCTCGAGGGAACCTTCCTCCTGCTTATTTGTCACAGCGGCGGCCTTCTCGTCCGGTCCCTTGGCTTGCTCGATCAACTTGGCCGCGTCGATATGGATGATCTTGTAATCCAGCTTGTTGCCGGAAACAAGCTGGAGCTCTTTAAGTCTTCCGGCGATCTCTTCCTCCATCGTCTTCATCATGGTCGGCATTTTAGCCGGCGGCGTCAGATAGACCCTGATCTCCACGGATGCCTTCAGCTGATCGAGAATTCTCTTGGAGGCCGGGGAAACGGTATAAATCTTTCCTTCCGTCAAGTCAAAACGGCCCCACTGGAGATCATGGACCAGCCAATTGAAGACAACCATGATGGCCAGGCAGACGACAACAGCGGTGCCGAAAACAAGCCGTGATTTCGGACGATACCGGCCCTCAAAGAACAGGCTGTTAAGAAAAATGAAGATGCCGCAACCCACGGCAAAGTAAATGATGTCCTTGATGTCGATAACGCCTTTATGGAAACCATCAAGGTGAGAGGCGGCGCCAAGGGTATTCATGATGAACGTTCCCGCGCCCGCGACCCATCCGTCGATCAACGAAGCGAAAAGATCCGTGCCGAGAAAATAGACCATAAAACAGCTCAAGACCGTCAGGACAAACGCCACGATCTGTTCCTTTGTCAGCCCGGAAATAAAAATGCCGATCGAAAGAAAGAGTCCTCCGACAAAAAGCGCCCCCAGATAGCCGCTGAAGACCACGCCCATATCGGGTTTTCCGGTCATCAACAGCACGACGGGAATGGCGAAGGAGCTCAGCAATGCGACGGCGTAAAAAACGAGACTTGCCAAGAATTTCCCGATCACCAGCTCCAGGGGATTCATCGGAAAGGTCATGAGGAGCTCGAACGTATTCTCTTTGCGGTCCTCGGCCCATAGGCGCATGGTGATCACCGGGATAAAAATAAAAAGGGTGAACGGCAGATTGTTGAAAAACAACCTCATGTCCGCCTTGCCCAGGAGGAAAAACTGCGTCATGAACAAACCGTTGTTGATCGCCACAAACACAACGAGGTAGATGTAGGCGATCGCGGAATTGAAATAAGCGCCCGTTTCCCTTCTGAAAGTGGTCCCGATATTTGCGATGTTCATTTGTCCGCCGTCTTAAAAAGGCTCAGGAAAACCTCCTCCAGGGAAGGCTCCTGCAATGCGAGTTCTTTCAAAACCCATCCTCTTTGCTTGACCGCCTGATTGACAAAAATGCCGACTTCGTCGAATGAAGAAACCGCACACAAAAATCTTACGCTGGAGCCAGACTCGCCGGCAACCTTGATGTCTCTGACGCCGGGGGTGGACTTCAAAACCACAAACGCCTCGTTCTTGGGTGCTGTGAGCGTCACATAGACAAGGCTGTCCTTGCCTTTGATCTTCTTCAATTCAGCGGGGGTATTGCTGGCGATGATCTTGCCGCGATCGATGATGATAAGCCTGTCGGCGACGACCGACGCCTCCTGAAGGATATGGGTAGAAAAAATGATCGTCTTCGTCTTGGCCAGTTCTTTGATAAGCTGACGAATGCCGATGATCTGCATCGGATCCAGGCCCGATGTCGGTTCATCGAGGATCACCACGCGGGGGTCATGAACCAATGCCTGCGCCAGGCCCACCCTCTGGCGGTATCCCAGGGAAAGCTCGCAGACCACATGCTTCCAGACACCGGCTATTTTTGTCGCTTCAACGACCCAGTCTATCCTCTTCTTTAATTCGTGGCCGGATAACCCGCGCGAACGGCCGACAAAATCAATAAACTCATCGACGCGCATGTCCATATACAAAGGAGGGGTCTCCGGCAGATAGCCGATGATCTTGCGGACGGCCAAAGGGTCTTGCGTCACATCGTGGCCGTCCACAACAGCCGTCCCGCGGGTGGGATAAATAAAGGTTGTCAGGATCCGCATGAGCGTGGTCTTGCCGGCGCCATTGGGCCCCAGCAGGCCCACGATCTCTTTCTCGTTGACGTCGAAAGAGACGTCATCGAGGGCGATGGTCGAGCCGTAATACATGGAAAGATTTTTGGAAGCAATCATCCTTTTAATTATAAAAAAATGGATTGTTTTGTCAAGAACGGGGCTGTTCTCGCGCGCCCGGCCGGCGGCCGAGGCCAGGGAATCCTGACAAGGAAATGGACATCCCTTCAAAACGTATCGGCACTTTCTCCGCAGCGACCCGTGGATCGCAAGGTGCCGATAGGGCCTATTTTCGGCGGATCAGTTTCATCATCCGCCCCAGTATATCAAATCTCAGCGGATCAAGAAAGTACGCCTGGCGCAGGAAACGACAAGCCTTCTGTGTCTTGCCGGCGCGCGCCATGTCCTTGGCCATCATGGTGTAGAATTTAAAAAGAAAACGCCTGTCGCGCCGCATCTCCGGCAACCACTTTTGAAGGATGCGTTCCCCTGTCTGCTCGGCGTATTTGTCGGGAACTTTGCCCTTCTGGCAGGTATATACATGTTTGTGCAGCAGGATGTCGGCCAGGAAATACGCCGGGACCTTGCGCACCAGCCGCGCGAACATATCGAGGTCTTCCAAGGTCCAGAGCCCCTCATCAAAAAGTCCTACGGCATCAAAACAACTCTTGCGGACCATCCAGGCGCTGGGAGGATTACAATAGATCGAAGCGGGAAAATGCCGGCCGATACGGACGTATCCGGATTTGACTTCGGGAGGGAATCTGGCGCTTTTGTTGCGGCCGATCTCGCAATAATTCACAAAGACAAAGCCGGTCGCCGCATCCAGCGTTTCAAAGGCGCGCACCTGCGCGCCCAGCTTCCCCGGCAGGTATTCGTCGTCGGAATCGAGAAAGGCGATAAAGGCCCCCCGGGCCGCCCTGATGCCTGTGTTGCGCGCCGCCGCCGCGCCCCTGTTTTCGCTGCGGGCGATATAGCGGATCCGCGCATCCCGCAGGCCGCCGACCACACGGTGTGTCTCGTCAGCGGAGGCATCGTCGACCACAATGATCTCCAAAGGTTCATGATCCTGCGCCAAGACACTTTTGATCGCGCGCGTAATGACGGCGGCCCGGTTATATGTAGGAATGATGACGCTGACCAGAGAAGGCATATGTTTTTTCGCTGAAGGCAACGGTTGACCCCTGAGGAATACGGTTTTTTTATTCTACCCCAAAACAAAAACCCCCACAACGTATTTCGCTGTGAGGGAACAGACAGCCTGCAGAACGGGTGCTGAAAACGATTATCCAGCGATGGCTTGCGTTCTTGTCCGCTGCCTGCTAAAAAGTAACGATTTTATCGCTTTCCTTGATGATGTCATACATATCTTTCATGGTGCTGATCGGACACGCCTCGGAACCTTCCTGATTGCGGGATTTAAGACACGCGCCGCAGGCAAGGATCCTGCCGCCGCCCCGACGAAACTTCTCTGCCTGCTCAACGGCGTTGAACTTCTCGGTGCTGATTTTCTGGTATTCCACGCCCTTGCCGCTCAAAAACACCTTCACTGCATCTTTTTGGCCGCGGCAGAAATTGGCATAGCGAAACGCATTCCAGCAAGTTTCCGCATCGTTGGTTGAGATGATAATCCCGATCTTCATCCAAACCTCCCGGTTTAAGCGATCTTCATGGCCTGAACCGGACAAATCTTGACACAACCGCGCAGACGGTCGCATTTCGATTCATCGGTCACCTTGCATTTTCCGCTTTTGGTATCGATATATAAGATTTTCTTCGGGCAAAGCGATGCGCAAGCCCCGCAGCCGATGCAGCGTTCTTCGTCAATCATAACGATCCTATTCATGCGGGTGGCAGCCGTGCTGCGCGCAGGCGTTCTCGACCGTGATCTCTTCCAGTTCTTGCGCCTTAAACTTTTCTATGGTCTCTGCGACCGTTTCGGCGCTCGCGCGAAATGCCTTGAGGCCGGCTTCCTTGAGCTTCTGCACGGCCCTTGCCCCCATCCCCAGGCACGCAACGGCGTCTATCGACGAGGTCCCCAGGACGCCGATCGGATGACACACCCCATGGGAGTGATGGGCATTCGTATTATCGACGATGCGGACGCTTTTGTTTTCCGTATCGTAAATCGTGAAAAAAGGCGCGCTGCCGAAATGACCGTGCACCTTGGCATGCAACCCTTCCCTGCTTTCCGTCGGTATACAGATTTTCATTGAATCCCCTTTGTTCAGAAATTTTCGCTTAGAATTTCATAAAACGCCTGCGGGTGTTTGCACGCAGGGCACTCCCTGGGGGCTTCGGGGCCCTCAAAGACATAACCGCAATTGATGCAATGCCACTTGAGCGCCGCCTGTCTCTTAAAGACTTCACCGTGGGCGACGTTGTTGATGAGTTTCCTGTATCTGGCCTCGTGGAATTTTTCTACTTTTGAGATCTGCTCAAAAGAACGCGCTATCTCCGGAAAGCCTTCGTCTTTGGCCGTCTTGGCGAAATCCGCATAAAGCGTCGTCCATTCCAGGTTCTCGCCGGCCGCGGCCTCCTGCAGATTGCTTTTGGTGCCCGCGATCGTCCCGGCGGGATAGGATGCCGTGATCTCTACGTCTCCTCCTTCCAGGTATTTGAAAAATACCTTGGCGTGCTCTTTTTCGTTTTCCGCCGTCTCGATAAAAATATTGGCGATCTGCTCATAACCCTCTTTTCGGGCTGCCGAGGCAAAATACGTATATCTATTCCTGGCCTGGGATTCTCCGGCAAATGCCGCCAGAAGGTTTTTTTCCGTCTTCGACCCTTTAACCGACTTGTTCATCACCGTCCTCCTTTGTCGATCCTGACGACGCCGCCCTCTATCTTTAATGCCTTGGCATGGATGAGAACATCCGCAATCTTTCTGTGGGCCGCCTGGATGATATTGCCGAATGTCTGGCGGGAGATGTTCATTTTCCTGGCCGCGTCTTCCTGATACAGCTCTTCAAAATCTGCAAGCCTTATCGCCTCCAGCTCATCCAGGGTCAAACGGACTTCCTCTAAGTCGCCCACCGGGATGCCGCGGGGCTTGAAGTAGCTCGTATCTGGACTGCATCTTATGCGTCTACAACGGCAGGGTCTGGGCATGTCCCGTCCTGTTAGTTATTGGCATATGCCAATAATAACATTTATGCCGCGGGTCGTCAAGACAAAAGAAAACCCCTGCGGTTATTTGATCGCAGGGGCGCGAGGATGACTGCCCTTCGCACTTTGTGAAGGACGAGTGGTTCGACTTATCCAGAAATGACTGCGCCCTCCGCCGCGACTCAAGCTGTGCTTCCACTCGGCAGAATGGTGAGCAAGCCCGAGCGCAGCGAAGGGCGCGTCGAACCACTGCCCCGCTTGGATTCGAACCAAGATTAACTGGTCCAGAGCCAGTCGTGCTACCGATTGCACTACAGGGCAAAATGACTACAATTCAGGGTACATCCTTACATTTTGCCCGTGCCGAGGCCCGATAACATCCTGGGCCGAGGACAGAGCAATCCTAAAACT
>Ga0302253_1000490_pt1 | contig 32122 bp, 44 predicted proteins | sample AAG_RA_Trp_MG_FD_193537 | JGI IMG/M metagenome (GOLD analysis project Ga0302253, IMG submission 193537) | Enriched activated sludge microbial communities from anaerobic digester in WTTP, New Holstein, Wisconsin, United States - AAG_RA_Trp | ecosystem: Engineered > Bioreactor > Anaerobic >...
GTCAAAGAGCAGACAGAGGCGGTGTGCCTGGAAGCGGTGAAGCAGAACGGCTACGCCCTGCAGTATGTCAAAGAGCAGACAGAGGCGGTGTGCCTGGAAGCGGTGAAGCAGAACGGCGACGCCCTGCAGTATGTCAAAGAGCAGACAGAGGCGGTGTGCCTGGAAGCGGTGAAGCAGAACGGCTACGCCTTGCAGTATGTCAAAGAGCAGACAGAGGCGGTGTGCCTGGAAGCGGTGAAGCAGAACGGCTACGCCTTGCAGTATGTCAAAGAGCAGACAGAGGCGGTGTGCCTGGAAGCGGTGAAGCAGGACGGCTACGCCCTGCAGTATGTCAAAGAGCAGAGCGTTTTTGAATCGGTAGTTAAAAAGTTGCAGTTGGAATGATAATCTTAAAAAAACACCGGGAAAGCGGTTCCTTTGAGAAAATCGGATGTGCTCCGTAAAAAAAGCCTCTACAATACCGGAATTTACCGGGTTTTAACCGTGGGAAATCGAAAATTATTATGGTGTGCGTGGTCTAACACGGAGAAAGGCTCTACGGGGCTAAAAACTGGCAAAAACACGGAAGGAGAGATATGCTGATCACAAGGGGAGTTTGTAAAGCAATGAAGTCCCGGGGAACCTGGTCAAAACAGGTATGCGATAACTGCCGGAACCGGAAACGGTGTAACGAGAAAGAAGGAGGCAAGGAATGAAAGACGCAGATAAAATCCTGAAATACCTTGAGGAAAGAAAGACCATCTCCTTGCTTGAGGCGTGGCAACTTTTCGGGACTATATCAATCCGCGAGCGCATAAGGGATCTTCGGGATAGAGGAGTGGATATAGAAACAAAAATGGTTATAAACCCACAGACAAAACGCAGGCACGCTGTATATAGCCTGAAGCAGCGATCTGACACCTGTATTGCTTAACACCCGGACAAGAAAGGAAGTCCTGAATGATTGAACCTACCGGTTATTGTTGGAAATGCGGGCATATTTGCCCCGAAGGAGAATTGTTTTGCAACAAAAAGTGTGAGCAGATTTACAAAAGGAATATTGATAGGCAGACCAAAAAGAGGAAGTAATTATGGCCTGGATAGAGAGTCACACAGTCTTAAGGAATCATCGTAAAGTGCTTTTATTATCACGCGCCTTACGCATTAGCGTAGCCCAAACGATTGGGCACCTGCACTTACTCTGGCACGCCGCCCTGGACCAGCAAGAAGATGGCGATCTCTCACAATGGAGTGATGAATTGATTGCCGAACTTGCTGGTTACACTGGTGACGCCCCGCAGTTTGTCCGGCTGCTTCAGGAGCTTGGGTGGATTAATGACAAAATGATTCACGATTGGCTGGATTATGCAAGTCCATATCTGGTAAGTAAATATGGTGGAGGGAATAACGAAAAAGGCCGTGATATACTCATTAAGATATGGGCTAAGCATGGTAGGATTTACGGTAAAGCGAGTAGTAAGCGAGTAGTAAGCGAGTATAACCAACCTAACCAACCTAACCAACCTAACCAACCTAACCAACCAGAAAGATCTTTGTCGGCTTCGCCGCCACAAAATAACCTGCCGAAGAAGGATTATGCCAAGTTTAAAGACAAAACTCTTGCTCTCTGGAACGATTTCTGCGCTAAACATCCAAGTTTAGCGGCGGTTAAGGAAATCACCGGCACACGGGATAAACACCTAAAGCAACGGTTTGAGAAAGAAAGTTTTCGGGATTTCCCGGCAATCTTGGCGGCAATCGAAGAACAACCGTTTTTAATCAACGGCAATCCTGGGAGCGAAACGCACAAAAACTGGAAGGTTGATTTCGACTGGTTGATTGTAAACGATACGAACTATATAAAAGTCCTGGAACGTAAATACTTAGATAAAAATTCCACAAGGTCTGAATTTCTAAGAAAGTGGGGGAAACATGACAAGTCCTGAAATAAGTAAAAGTCTGTTGGCAAAACTGGGAAGCAAAGAAATGTCCCTTCCCCAGCTTGCCGAAATATGCGCGCGCTGGACGCTTTCGCCTGGATGTTGGGAAAGCATAACCATAAAATCTTTCCCTACTCCGCCTCCGGAATGGCAGGAATATGAGCAGTCCAGCAAGGAGGAAAGAGCTAAAATCAAGCCTGAATTTTTTCAGCAGGATTCAGTGAGGGCTTACCTCTCCGGCCGCAATATGGTATTAGCTTCCAATTTTAGTCATTATTCCTGGCTGCGAGAGTGTAAAAAAAGTATCCAAGACACGGCGGAGAATTTTCCTTTGCATAAAAAATTAGACGAGAAAATCATTGCTTTTGCCCGCTGGCTTAACATCTGGTATCCCCGGCAGAAGGTATCCAACCTTGAAACCCAAGAGCAAAGGGAGCCAATGAACCCAGAGGAAAACTTAGTAATGTCAATCTTCGGGGGAGTAATCGTATGATTAAATTTGTCGTCTTCGGCAACCTCCCGCGGAAGAGCAACTCGCGGCGGATTTTCAAAAACCGCCGGACGGGATGCCCGATAATAGTCAAGAGTCAAGAGGCTCTCAACTATGAGCGTTCGTTTGCGTCGCAGGTCGCCGGTGTCCCGCGCGGAACTTTCGGCGAGAAAGACGGACTCTCCTTGACGGCGCATATATTCTATTCCAGCCGAAGACCAGATCTTTCGGATGAGCTCATTTGCGACCTATTGGAAAAGACCGGGATTATACACAACGACCGTCAGATTGTCCATAAGACACTTATTAAGGGCCTGGACAGGGATAATCCGCGGGTTGAGGTGGAAGTGAGGGAGTATGTCAGTTAAGAAAGAGACAATCAAGGCAGTAGATTTATTCTGCGGTGCCGGTGGGACTTTCCGCCGCGCTGTGTAAGGAGGTAATTAAATGACCAAACTTTTCCCGATAATTTTAATTATCCTGGACATTCTGGCGGCAAGCGTGTATGCGGCTAATGGAGATATTCGTCGGAGCATTTACTGGCTGGCGGCGGCAGTGCTGACTATAACGGTGACGATATGAGCGAGATAAAGCTCATACTCGTAATCATCGCAGGTAAAAGACCAAAAAGCGGACAAGATGTTTTATCATTCAAAATTGACGGATATAAACCTAATCACCCTTCACCGAAACCTTTATCTTGTATGAAGAAATTGGTAGATAGAATAAGTTTAACAGGACAATCAGTATTAGACCCCTTTATGGGTTCAGGCACAACTGGAGTGGCGTGTAAGGAGTTAGGTCGCAACTTTATTGGAATTGAAATTGAACCTAAATACTTCGCTATTGCCGAGCGCCGAATTAACCAGACAACCAAGAATCTATTATGATAACACTTTCCCAGAAAGTAGCGGAAGCCTTGCCGCAGATAATCAAAATTGAAAAGGAGTTGGCTTGATGAAAAGTATCTCATTCCGAAGCGAGTTTGTACCGAAGATTTTAAACGGCAAGAAGACGCAGACGAGAAGGTTGGTAAAGCCGCAGCCGGGAAGTCTCCCAGAAGGAGCATATTGTGACCCATATCGTGGGGAAAATAAGCCATTTACGCATTTTACCTTCTGGACTAAAGAAAATAAAATGTGCCTGCCGATCGGGAATGTTAAGATAAAAGGCAAAGAAACCTGCCATTGGAATCCTCCCTTCGGTGTTCCTGGGGATAGGCTTGTAATAAAGCAGGCACCGCATATCACGCTTGAGATAACCAACGTCCGCGTTGAACGGGTGTCGGAGATAAGCGAGGAGGACGCGAGAAAAGAAGGAGTGCAGAAATCTTGGGCTTACGAAATGGATACTCCTGACGGGATAGTTTCATACTCAACTTTTAGAGCAGGATTTAAGGGTTTGTGGAACTCTCTCTACCCCGGCTCCTGGGATCGCGATGACTGGGTCTGGGTCTATGAGTTTAAGCTGTTAACGCGGGAGGGGTGCAAGTATGAATAATTCAATCGGATATTACGACCCAAAGAGGTTCGAGAGGCTACCGGACGGCTGGATTAGGGACTTGAGGGAGGAGCGGGAGCACGGACCGAGCTCTCCCACTATCTTGGGACCGGAAGAACGTAAGAAGTTTTGTGAAGATATGGGCGGCATCGAGCCGGAGGCCCACGAATCGGCGTCCATCGTCAACTACGAGGGAGAGAACGCCTTTTTCCCGATCTTCGCCGATACAAAGACAGATGATGGGTATGCGACCAGGACCGAGATTGCCTGGCATAAGAGCGGCGTGCGCGTGGTCAATTATGTCAGCGGCCTCGTGCACTGCTACAATAAGGCCAACAGGTACTATGTGCGGCCAGTCCGTGCAATAAATGATTGAGTATGGGAGTATGGTAACGCAGGAGAGGAAAGGATGAAAATGGCAGACGGACAAGAGTTTCAATCTCCTTCACGAGCGCGTGGAGAGATTGGAGGGGAGATGAAATGAGAGAAGATTTATTAGAACAACTTGAGAAGATGTTTCCTGATGGTTATGTAATGGTTTACACTTGCCCCAATAATACTATAAGGCTTGGTTATTATAATCCAGAAGGGTTGCAGGAGTTGCAAGACACTAAGCAACACATATTAGATAAAGACAAATGGATTGATGGTGGGGAGATTAAATAATTTTCGGCACAACGTAAAAAGGGGGAAGATAATGCAAGCAGAGTTAACGATACTTGAAAAAAGTCAACAAGAGTGTATCAAGGTAATACGAGACAACGGAATTGAAGACTATCTTTGGGACGGAATAATCGAGCATTGTTGCAAATCTTATTCTCCGAGACAATTATCTACTATTTATCGTTCTTTATGTATACAGTTATCTAAAATACCCAAAGACGACATCCCATTTTGTTATTTAGAAATGTTTGAAGAGTTCAAAAGCGCACTAAAAAATCTAAACGTAAGGATTTAACTTTCTCGGCGTGGGCGTGGCGTTCTGGGAAACGATATTAAACGAGAAGAGACGGTTTGATTCCGTTGTGGGAAAAAGTAAACCGAGGCTAATATAGCTCCTTACTTCGACTTGAAAAAGTAGTTACCATTTTAGGGTATTGGTCAAAAGCCCAAGCAGGTTAAAATCCTGCCGCCCATGCTGAGGGTCGAAAGGAACGATATGAACCCGCCAAATGACAATGAGGTGAAGAAAACAGTGAAGGTGTTGGAGAAAAGATTAAATTTTTTAAGCGATTATTTAAATAATGAATCTTACCCAAAAGATGATGAGGTAATTGCTATTACTCTTGCCATCAATTTTCTCCAAGCCTACCTCAAGGCAAGTGCGGAGATGCCGGAGAAGAAAGAGGAAATTAAGCTTGCGGGCAAGAAAGGGAACTCAAGATTTAATCATTATGTTAGAGGATTTAACGACTGTCGAGAGCAAGCAATCTTAGCCTTTATGAAATCCTTTGAAGGTTTTGAACGCACCATCGCCGAGTTACGGGTACAGATTGCGAAGGGGGAGGCAATAAGTGAAAAAGAAATACTTAAAACAATGAATAAATATTGGCAAATAGCTTATGAAAATCCAAAATGTCATAACAGAGACGACAGATTTAAAGTGGTCGCCCAAGCAATCCACGCCCTACTCACAGGGAAGAAAGGACAAAATGAAAAGCGTTAGAGAAAAAGTGGAAAAGGAAATAGATAAGATAATTCACACCATAGAAATATGGACAAGGTCGGCTATGAAAGGTAAGGTTACTCAGAATGAATTGTATAATTTAGAACAAAAGCTCAAAAAAGAAGCCACTGACAAAATCCTTTCCCAACTCACTCTTGGGGAAGAGGAGATAGTAGAAATATTGGCAAACGCTTATGCTGAAAGTAATTTTTGTATTCCTTGTAGGGGATTATTTGCCTTACAAGCCTCCGCCCTCTCCCACAAAATTCCCAAGAAGGGATGGACGAGCGAGGAACTGGATATGTTAGAGAAATCTGTAAATATAATACAGGGAGATAAAAGCCTTAACCATTGGAGTTTACAGCAGCACGCAGAAACATTAAAAGCACTTGATACAGTCCTAAATTTCTGCAAACAAGCCCTTTTGTCGGGGAAGAAAGGAGAGGGGAGATGAGCTGTGAACATTTATGGAAACCTTTGGGACAAACAATAAAAGAAATTAGTATGAGAAAAAGTGACCAACTTGGGGAGTATGACACGGTTAAGGTTGGCGAAATTGTGGTCGCTTCAATTTACTGTGAAAAATGCGGGGAGATTAGAAAAAAGGAATTTTAATTTATTCCGCCACACCGTTCCAATTAAGCCGGGAGGGATGATGAAGAAGAAAAATAAAGTCTATAAAAACAGAGTTGATAAAAGCCCTGCAAACTCTCATCTCCCTTTCGCTGCGGTGCCGACCACGCCGAAAACATTAAGCAAGGAGGAGTTGCTCCTGATACACAAAATCGACGAGGTTAAAACTCTTCTCGTCGAAAAATTGCGTGAGCAGCTCTCCCTTAACGATAAGATGTGTTTCATAATAGAACTTGAAAAAATAGGTTATATCAGCATAGAAGAGTTGGATGAATTAAGAAAACAGCTTAACAAAAGGAGATAAATATGATTCCAGCGTTACTGATTCTCGCTCTTGTTGTTCTGGTGTTTTGGAGGACTGTATTCTACGGCTTGTGCGTTGATGACGTGCAACTCTGGAAAGTCTCGAATAAAGTCAGGCGCGTTCATAATCCAAAAACAAAGGAATGGGGGCTAAAACCGGAATTGCGCGCCGGGAATCCCATTCAATATATCTGGTGGCATTTGTCATACAAGTATATAAAATCTACGGTCTTGGCGCATTTGTTTACGCTGTTTTTGCACGCGGCCAATTCAATTATGATCTACTATGCGTTCGGACAAAACCTTACGTCTTTCCTGGCGGCGGTGCTATTTGCAGTTAACCCTGCCGGGACACAGGGATCAGTATGGATGTCGGCCCGCGGGTATTCAATAGCAACACTTACGGCCCTGCTTATGTGGACATTCCCTTTTGGCACACCGTTCTTCTATCTGTTTAACTTCTCAATCGCAGCAACTAATTTCAATTTCATCCTTACCCCGGCAATCTTCTTGTTCTCAAAATGGTGGGGGTTAATCTTTCTCGCCCCGGCAGGAGCATTGATTTTCTGCGGATACTACCGGAAGCTTATGGATCCGCGCTGGAAGGGAAGCACGAATATAATGACATCAATTCGGCCGGTGAAGGTCATCCTGTACTTTAAAACCCTCGGATACTACTTTCTGTTCGGCCTGTTGCCGGTTCGGCTGGGGATATATCACAAATACCTGTACAGCTACGGATTGAGCGACGCGGACAATAAAGAGTGCCACAGGATAGACGGTTATTTCTTCGCTGGTCTTGCGGTAGTCTCTGCTCTTATATTTAATATAAGACATATCCACACCAACCCGGCAGTATTCGGGCTGTTCTGGTTCGTGCTTTTTATTTCGCAGTGGTGCAATGTAATCACTATCCAGCAATCAATCGCAGAGAGGTATATATACCTGCCGCTTGCAGGGCTGATGCTTATGCTAAGCCATTTGCTTCTGCAGATCCCTGTAGTTGCTCTGGGGCCTTTTTATTTGCAGACAGCCGTCATCGCTTCCATATTCACCTATTACGTCCTGCGCACTTCTTTCCAGCTGCCGGCCTACAAAGATGAGATGGCTCAGGCAGATTGGAATATTGTGAACTTCCCGGATCTTTACTCATGCTATACCTGGAAGGGCAACCTGGAGCATAGGGCCGGGCACGCGTTTATTGCGCTTGAAACCTGGTTTAAGGGGTGGAAGCTTCGTAAAAACGATTTCCGGTTAAATAACAATATCGCGGTAATGTTGACAGATCTCGGCCGCCTGAAGGATGCGGAATCCTTTTTGGATAACGCAGAGCAGAATATTATCCCGGAGCAGCGCGAAGCGGCAATGTCGTTTATCAACTCCGAGCGGGATCGGATAAAGAAGATCCGGGAGGAGGTTGAGGCGAGGAAAAGCAGGATAATCCGGCCGCAGGGGGTTGCGGTCCCGCCTTCTCCAGCAAAGCCGATTGATCCCGGGATAAGCAAAGGAATCATAGGAGGATGAGAAGGATGAATAATTTTAGGTTTCTGTTCTCTTGTTCTGGCGTTAAAAAAGAGGAAATGGAAGATTGTTTTCTATGGGCTTTTGGGGAGGGCTACGGAGTACAGCCGATAAGAAAACTCGTTGGGCTGTGGAATTCAAGGCATGAAGATATATTCCTTGCCAGGGGTCATATGTCAATACTTGATTTCGCGCAGCAAATAGCCGAAGCGTGGAATAAATATGCCGGAAGATAAACAGGAAGTGATAATTCGGGAATTGAAGCGCCGGGCCGAGGAAGTGCGGTTCGGTTCGATGATTATCGAGTTTAAGATTCACGAAGGAAAAATTAGCAAAGGAGACATAATTGAGAAGCGGGAAAGCCTCGGGTAAATAAATAGCCTGACAAGATAGTCTTGAGGGCGCAAGTTTGGATCTCGCGCGAAAGCGCGCGTATCCCGGCTTGCGCCTTTTTTTGTTGCCTACAACGCAGAAAGGAGAAGTGAAGATGGCAGGGAAAAACCTTTTGAGCTTTTCAACGGTATGGATAAGGGTGCCGCGGCAGCGGCTGGAGAAATTGTTATATGACCGGGCGCCGCTTAGTGTAGAAGACGCGCGGAAGATGAAAAACAAGCTCAAAAGAGTAGAAAGAGCGATGAATCAACTGGCCTGTGTGAAGTCAATCCTGGAAAAGATACTGCTTCGTAATATATAAAAACTGCTACGGTTTTTTTGTTTTTTCTCCCGTCGGGAGGATAGATAAAACATAAATAATCATTAAATTTCTTAGTATGAAGACTAAACAACCAAAAAAGATGGGTCGGCCGACAAAGTTCACCGCCGTAGACAAGGAGCAGCTCAAAACCCTTGTCTTGCATGGGTTCACAGACAAGGAAATCGCAAAGTTCTTCGGTTTCACTGAGCAGACTCTAAATAACTGGAAAAGGGGGCACCCTGACTTTTTTGAGTCCCTTAAAGACTGGAAGTCTAAAGCTGACCAAAAGGTGGTGCGAGCTTTATATCTCCGCGCAATAGGATACAAACATCCAGAAGAAGTATTTTTCCAATACAAAGGTGAAGTAATAAGAGTCAAAACAACAAAAAGGTATCCTCCTGATACCGCTGCTTGTTTTATCTGGGCCAAGAATCGTATGTCCAGAGAGTGGAAGGATAAGCAAGAGGTCGAGCACTCCGGAGAAATCAAAGGTCCGACGATATACCTACCAAAGCAGGATAAAAAAAATGGATAGCTGGTATCCACAGCCGAAACAAGAACAGTTTTTACGGCTCCCCTGGTATGAGGCCCTCTTTGGCGGCACAAAAGGCCCCGGGAAGACTGACGCTTTGCTTGCAGAAGCAACCCGGCAGCTGTCAATCCCCGGGTATCAGGCCATAATCTTCCGCCGCACTCTGCCAAAGCTGGCGGAGATCATTGAGCGTTCCCACCGGTGGTTCAGCCAATCAGAGGCGATTTGGAATGGGGAAAAGCACCGCTGGACTTGGCCAAATCGCAATTTTATAGCCTTCGGCTACTGCAAGGACGAGAAAGACAAATACAACTACCAGGGGCACGAATACGGTTTTATGGGTTTTGATCAAGTGGAAGAGTTTACTCTGACAATGTACCTTTTTCTGCTGGCCCAGAACCGGTGTTCGGCCCCGGGAATCAAATGCTACACCAGATCCACCTCAAACCCGGGAAACGTGGGTCACGCTTGGGTAAAAGACCGGTTTATCGACCGGCTTCCCAAAGACGGCACGCCGAGGTATTTCAAGCGCGTGAATGATGAGGATGTGGAGACAGCGGCAGATGATCCACAAGCATTATCCAGGGCTTTTGTCTTTGCGCAGGTAGAAGATAACCAGGCTCTTTTGCAAGCCGACCCTGACTACATAAAACGTCTCAATATGCTTCCGGAGACTGACCGGAAGGCACTCCGCTTCGGAGATTGGACCATCTTTGCCGGTCAGTTCTTCCGGGAGTTTTCCCGGGCATATCATGTTTTGCCTGCACTTGCGCTTGAGGAGATGTCCGCAGCACCCCACACCAGGCTTTTGTCTTTTGACTACGGCTACGCTCAACCGGCGAGTGTCGGGTGGTATAAGCTCTTCGGAAAGTGTCCGGTATGCGGCGGAGATCATACGCTGCTTGTCAGACATAGGGAGCTTTACTCGGAAGGTTATACATACGAGGGACTTGCGGAAAAAATACTTGAGATGACACCGGCAGATGAGACTCCGGCATATGCGGTGGCTGATCCGGCGATATGGGGAGACAGGGAGCATCACCTGGCCAATGCCTATAAGCCAAAGGCAGACGAGAAGAAAGGGGAAAGTGGCGGGGAAATGATGACTCGGTTGTTTATGTCCAGGTTTCCGCTGTTTAGGGCCGATAACTCGCGGATCATCGGCTGGGGGCGCGTAAGAGAATATCTTAAGCTTATACCCACTCAGGCAGGGGGATTTTGCACCAAAATCATGGTTACAGATAACTGCCGGCATTTCCTACGGACAATACCAGGGCTGATACACGATACGGAGCGCGTGGAAGATGTGGATACATCTGGAGAGGATCACGCGGCGGATGAATGGCGGTATGCGGTTATGAGTAGGCCTGTTCTTCCCAGGATCCCAGATCCACCTAAGACTCCGGCCCAGGATTTCTGGAATCGAGTGCAGAAAGATGCTCAGCGCCACGATCAAGCGCAGAGTGGAGATGGAGGCGAGAGGTCTTTAGACACTTCGATGACCCCGGAAGAGGTAACGGCATGAACGATAAAAAGGTGAAGAAATTCCGCAAGGAGATTCACAAAGCCGTGTCTGAGACAAGGAAAGAAATCGAGGCGGAGATCAAGAATCACATAAATAACGCCCCTTTTCTTGACAGGATTAAGTTCGCCGGTTTAGTGCTGGCGGGGAGGGTTTGAGAATGTTTTTTAAAGTCGGCAAATGTCCGGAATGCGAACAATTACGCAGGGAGAACGTCTATCTGCGCAAGCTTGTCGACAACCTTTTAGCTGCCCGTGGGATTTCCCCTGTAGAAAAGCCTGTGGAAGTAGTCCCGGATGATCGGGAAGAGATACGGCGGCAGGAGATAGAAAAACGAGGCGGTAGAATTTACGGAGAAGGATAGTATGAGCGAACCCTTGACGCTAAGCAAAAAGATACTCGACAAGAAAGACAAGATTCAACGCGGGCGCTCTATGTATGAGCGGCAATGGCTCGTTAACGTCGCTTTTCTCTATGGGAAGCAGCATTTTGTCCTCGATAGAATCCAGCCTACCGGAAACGCCACGGAGGACCGCATTCTGTGGGAGCTAAAGACCGAGGAGCGCAAAGGGAAGACAAGGAGGACGTCGAATTATATCCTGCCGCTCTATCGGTCTTTGCTCTCAAGACTCCTGCGGATGAAAGCCCATGTCTCTGTAATTGCCACGACAAACAGCGACAGGGACAAGTCTGCCGCCCGGGTAGGACAGGAAGTTTTAGAGGATTTCTGGTTAATGGCAAATAAACATAACCCGATCCTCTGTCAAAAGTATTCCGGTATCCCTCTTGTGCTCGCAAAGGTTTTTGGGTATGCGCTTACTACCGGCAGGGGGTATCTCAAGCCCTATTTCAATCCACAGACGCTGTCTACAGCGTATCTGGACGATAAAGTCGTGCCTGGCGCGGAAGTAGGAGAAGTGGAAGTCAAGGCTCTTTCTCCATTCAACGTCTTTGAAGACCCTCTCGGAAGATTCTTTATTGAGCAGTCAATTATGCCAGTTGAAGAGATCAAAAAGCAGTATGGAGTTGATGTCGAGAAAGAAGACCTCGAAATTTCCGATACCGAACAGCAGCTGATAAATATGCTCGACGGAACGGGGGACGAGAAGAACCAGTATGACGGCTGCGCCAAAGTATATGAGTATTGGGAAGTCCCGTCTGACGAATACCCGCAAGGACGCTATGTGATATGCACAGCCAAGATCATCATACTTGACGGGGGAATACCCCCAGAATACAAAGGACGGATCCCCTACTTCAATATGGATTACCTGGACATAATGCTGGCGCAGTTCCCGCAGGGGATGGTTGAGCAATTAGTACCTCTCCAGGAGGACTATAACTATACGCTATCCAGAATATGCGGATACAAGAGATGGTTCGCAGGTAAGATAAAGGTCCCTGAGGGATGCAAGCTACAGACTAAATACGACGAGGAAATAGGGCAATACATCGTCTACACGCCTGGCGTGGGTGAACCGCATTTCGAGGCCCCTCCGCCTCCTCCGACAAAACTTTGGGATGATCTGGCGCGCATCCGTAAAGACATGGAAGACGTGGCAGGTGTGCATGATTCTGGCATGGGACGTCTACCGGAACAGATAAAAAGCGGCATCGCAATCGAGAATCTCAACGAACTGGATAATGATCAGCTCTCACCGATTCTCCTAAAGATCGAGCAACAGCTTTCGTTCTTTTCAGAGACGGTGCTTGACATCATGCAAGCCAAATACGCTGAGCGCAGACTTATCGGTATATCCGGTGATGAGGAAGAGGCTGATGTAAAGAGTTTCGTCGGGGCAGACGTATACGGACAGCGCAGAATACAGGCCTCGATTGGGTCTAATATGCCGTTGAGTAAAACTGAACGGCAGATGTTTATAAGGTCAATGCGCAATGAGGGGTATATCAACAAAGACAGGGCTCTGGAGTTAATGGAGTTCGGGGAGTTATCCGGAATATATAACGATCTCGACCGCCAGGCGCAGAAGATGGAAAACATGGAAATGACCAAGGGAGTCTTGCCGCAGGTCAATGATTGGGACTATCACCAGGCGCATATTGAGATTGTGGAGAAGTTCATGAAGGGCGAGGCGTTCCGTAAGCTTGCGCCGGAATTACAGAAAGTATTTATGGTTCACCGCGGGATGCACCAAAGGGCGTTGCTGAACGAAATGCAGACTGCGGCGAATATGCACATGAATAAACGGGGGGCTCCGCAGGGGCAACCGGAAAAACAAGAAACACCCGGCCAAGCCGGAGGGCAGCCGGGCAGTTAAGGGAGGTTTTATATGTTTTTTCCTGAAGAAGGATCGGGCAATGAAGGCGCAGCAGAGCAGAACCTAAGCACGGAAGAAACGCTTGAAAGAGAGCTTTCTTCTGTTTCTGGAAGCGAGGGACCGGCGGAAGGCGGAGAAAAAGGCGAGGAAGCCGGGAAAGAAGAGGGAGGCGGAGGCAAGGAGAAAGAGGGCTCAGAGGGAGCGGCCGGTAAAGAGAAGGTAAAAGACGAAGACCAGGAATTTGACCTCGGCCTTGACGTTGACGGCAAGACACCGTTAAAGCTTAAACGCAGCCAGATCCTTGAATTGCGTAAGAGCGGAATGCTTGAAGCCGATTACCGCAAGAAGACCTCGGAACTGGCCGCAGAAAAGGCCACGCTGAAGGAAGTCGTGGACGTTATAGATTTCCTCAAAAAGAACCCCAAGAAGGCCGAGAAGGTCATGGCTATTCTGGATGAGAAGGAAGAGAAGCTTGAGCAGCAGCAACAGGCTCTTGAGGAAAAAGAGGACGAGATTGACAAGGCATTGAAAGATTTGCCTGAAGATGACCCTTACGCGAAGCTGCTGAGAGGAATGAAGGCGCAGTTGCAAGCCACTTTAAAGGCCAACCAAGCGCTTCAGGACAAACTCGGCAAGATAGAGCAGGGGCAGCAGGCAGAGATACAAAGACGGGCCAAAGAAGGCGACGAAGCCAAACGGAACAAGGAACTCGAATCAGGCAAACAAGTCTTGGAAGAGGCATTTGCCGGCGCGAGGAAAACATTCCAGTTTGACGAAGACGAAGACGCGGCCCAGTGGCGAAAGAGAGTAATCAATTCTCTCGTGGAAGAGAAAGAGAAATACGCCGGGATGGACAAAGAGAAGTTCACGGAGTTTTTTAACACCGTGGCTAAACGCGAGTTTGACGCGATGCAGAAGGAGAAAGAAAAGATCATCTCCATGTATCTAAAGTCAAAAGGCGGATCGGGCCATGTTCCCGTGGGCGGGACCGGCGGAGAAAAGGCAAAACAAAAAAGCGAACCGGTAACGATGGATAATCTCCAGGATAAGCTGGAAGAAGCACTTGGAGAGGCTTCCGAGAATCCGGGAGAAGAAGGAAGTTAAAGACATCACGCGGAGGTGAATAATGGGATTAACAATATCAAACATATCGGCGGTGCTGAAAAAGATAATCGTGCCCGTCGTGCAGTCTCAGCTGCGAAAAGAAAGCGTCCTTTTTGACAAGGTCAAGAAGAACGTCGGTGTAACGGTAACGAACAATACCATATACATCCCTGTCAGGTCGGGGAGGCATAGCGGTATATATTCTGTTGCCGAGGGGACGGAGCCTTACTCCGGGAAATCCAAATACGAACAGCCGTATACGTCGGTCAAGTATGCTTTCGGAACGCTCGAATTGACCGACCAGGCAATCGAGGCGGCCAACGATAATATCAAGGCCATTGCTTCGATATTGAGCACCGAGATCCAGGCTTTGAAGGATGACTTCAGAATGGATCTCAACCGGCAGTTACACGGAGCCGGCACGGGTAAACTGTGCCAGACCAACGGCACCGGATCGGCTTCTACAACGTTGATCGTTGACACCGCCCCTCACGGGGGAGATGCCACCGACTATCTGATCGAGGGTATGTATATCCAGATCGGGACAGGTTCTGCCGTGCAGATATCTTCTGTAGATTCTGCCACGCAGGTTACCCTGGCTACCTCGTCAAGCTGGGCGGATGACACGGTAATAACCAAAGCTAACGCGGCCGAGGCGATGGGTCTTGCCGGTATCATAGACGACGGAGATAACGTCGCCACGATCCAGGCAATAACCCGTTCTTCCACTCCGTGGGCCAATGCGTATGTGGAAGATACCAGCGCCACGCTGACAGAAGCGTATATGATCAACCTGTATCTCAAGACGCTAAAATTCGGCGGAGCAAAGGCGGTATTGGCTGGGGAAACGCTGTTCAGTAAATACGGACAGTTGTTGACCTCAATGAAAAAGACCGCCGACCTGAAAGAAGTGCTTTCAGGAGGGTGGAAAGGCCTGGAGTTTATGAACGGCATACCTGTCCTCTGCGATTTCGACACCTGGAGCGGGTATATGCAGTTCGTGGACTTCGATGCCCTGACCATAGCCGAGATGAGCAAGCCTTTTGCATGGCTCGAGGCTGACGCTCACGGAGGCATTCTCAAGAGGTCTGCTACCAACAGGACCATCTGGGAAGGCACTTTGAAGTATTACTTTAACCTGGTGGCGAAGAAATTCAAGTCGTCCGGCAGGTTGAGCGGTAAAGGTGCGTAACCTGTAGTGTAATACGCGGAGGGGGCCGCTATAAGCGGCTCTCTCCGTGTTTTTTCGAAGAGGGGAGAATATGGCGGCAATAGAGATAACAAAAACGCCTTTTGAACGCGCGGAACCGGTAGGAAAACGCCTGTTAGCAGAGGCCCGGGCCGATAGGGATAAACGCAGGGAATCAAGCAACAAAGAGATTTATCAGGCTTCAAAAGAGGCAGGGACTTACCTGCACCATAAAAGCAGGGGGAGGGTGTCGGTAGGAGGCGGGGCGTCTTACTGTTGCTTCGAATGTCTGGAAAGATTAACAGATAATTGCCGATTTTGTGTAAACGGCAGTCATTTCGTTGAGAGAGGAGAGTTAGCGCAATGATAAAGAATGTGTCAAAAGAACAGGTTACGCTTCGCTGGAGCGGGGAGACTGTGGTTTTGAATCCTGGGGAAACGCTGTCGGTAGAAAAAAGGTTTAATGCCGACCCGAAACAGGCGGTATTCCTGGAGGGGCGGTTTATGGGTAAGAATCAGGGCAAGATAGCCATAATCGCTACATCTGATAAACCGGCTTCCGGTGGGGTTGAGGGCACGCCTAAAGACGATAATCAAAAGCCTGCTGCAGGAAACGCGGGCGACAAAGGGAACAGTAAAGGCAAAGGTAAATAATGCTTATTTCCGAGATAATAACCGAGGTTATTGACGAAATCGGCGGGGATTCGGAAGATTCCACCTTGTCGGCGAAGCTGCTTACTTTTGCAAAGGGAGCGCTTCGCCGGTTCCCTCTCTTGTGTAGAGACCGGTTGCTATATGCGACATCATACGCCACGCTGGAAGCAGGAGAAAATACGTTGAGCGTGCCAACATATTTTCTTGCTGGGAAAGGCCCAAAGGCGGTCTGGTATGAAGAGTCCGGCCGCAGGGAAATCATACATAAACTCACGGACGAAAAGTTCATTGACTACTACAATTCCGAGGCGACCGGCGTCCCGAGGTATTACCATATCGCTTCCGGCACAATAGAGTTTGATGTAAAAAGCAACGTTGATAGGGTTATATACTTTAATCATTTATGCGAGGTTGATGATATAACCGCAACCTCTGTCTTTTTTGGGTCAAGCGATATGATCGAAATACTTAAAGACGGCATAAAAGCGACCTATTACACCGATTACACGGAAGATACCACCGGAAGGGGAGACAAGAAGGCCGCGCAGTTTGAAGATGGCTTGAATAAACTTGACAGCAGATATATGCGCGAGTTTTTGGGCACGCACGCAGGAGATTAAGTATGGGAACACAACACCACGAGTTGTCTGGCGCAGATCTCCACCAACCGTTTCGAATAGGGACTCATGCCAACCGTCCGGCTTCTCCTGCGCAAGGGGATTGGTATTACGAGACTGATACCAAGAAGTTGTTTAAATGTGATACTGCTAATACCTGGGTTGAGGTGAATGTCGTTGAATCTAAGGCTCCTACAACTCAAGTATTTACTTCCAGTAGTGGTACATATACCACACCCACTGGCGTCAAATGGATTAAAGTTCGGATGGTTGGAGGCGGCGGGGGCGGCTGCGGAGTATCGAACGGAGTTGGATATATAACCGGTTCCAATGGGGTAACCAGCCAGTTTGGGACTGTATATGCTAACCCAGGGTCTGGGGCATCCGCTGGAGGCGGTGGCGGTGGTTCAGGAGGGTCAGGGACTGCCACTTTACGCATACCTGGGGAATCTGTTAGTCATGTGAGTGCAGACCCAGGAAATACTACAGGCGGACATGGCGGAGCAAGTATTTTAGGTTTTGGCGGAGCTGGTGGACAAGGAGCGGGGGGTAGTGGTTCATCTGCGGCTACCAACTCTGGAGGCGGTGGCGGTGGTTCAGGAGGAAAAACTGAATGGGGTGCTTATTCCGCTTCTGGAGGCGGCGGGGGAGAATATGTAGAAATTTATATCACCTCTCCGAGTAGCACTTATTCCTATGCTGTTGGAGCTGGCGGAGCAGGTGGCGACGGTGCCAGCGCAGACGGAGGAGCAGGTGGTTCAGGTATTATAATCGTTGAAGAACATTATAATTAGTAAAGATTGGAATTAACACGACATGGACTTTTCACGATTGGCAGTTGTAAACATAGCATCTGAAGAGGTTATAGATTCTTCTGGGAATACAATATTTTGTCTCACGTGGCAAGGAGAAGCTACGGAGACGATAAACTCTTCGGACTCTGTAAGTAAGGGATTAAACCGCTTATATTCCGAAATCGTTCCTCTGGTTGATACATATAGTAGGTTTATTAATAAAACATTTTCTGAAGCGTACATAATGAGTGATTCGCTTATTAAGAGTATCTCAAGATCACTGAACGAATCAATCTGCATATCGGACATTATTTCCAAGTTAATATCTCGGACTTTATCGGATGTTACTACATTGCTTGACTTATTGGCGCAGACATTACTTTGGTTGCGCAAAACGCCTGTATCTGACGTTTGGAATAAACCTACACAGGCAATTACTATCTGGACTAAATCTAGCGCGATAGGTAATATTTGGGCAAAAACTGTGTCTACTTTGAATACTTGGACGAAAAAGACAAATTCAGACGATACCTGGAGGAAGAAATGAGTTTATTCAAAAGCGTTTTGTTGTTCTTTTGGGGCGGGAGAGTGGGGTTATTCGAGAAAGTCAAGATGTCCGGAGAGATACATATGGTATTGCGCGACAAGGACGGCAATATCAAAGAGACCCGGCACATCAAGAACACCATTACAGACGCCGGAAAAGCCGTGATAGCCAGTCTGTTATCTCCGGATGTAGGCGGGACGGCATTTGATTATATTGCGCTCGGAACCGGCACACCTGGGGCCACCGCATTGGGCGCCGAGTGCACTACAAACGGGGGGGCGCGCAGAGGCGGAGCTGATGTTGTTGGAACACTGACTACAACTACCGTCTCGAACGACACTATGCAGTTTACCACCACGTTTTCTTTTACTGGATCCTTGGCGTTAACAGAAGAAGGCATATTTAACGCTACACAGGCCGGCACAATGTTGGCCAACCAATCCTTCGCTGTTTTAAACGTTGCGAATGGAGATTCGTTATTGATTAACCATAAGGTTAAAGTCGCATAGAAAATCATCTGAGCGTATGCGTATAAAGTTCTCAAATAACAGGTTTTTTTCGATGTTGATTTTCTGCCTGCTTAATTCTGACCTGTATTACTTATTGGCACAGAGTTACGCGGCGAGTAACCCCGGAGGAAGAATATGACATTCACGCGTAATTGGGATCCATCGCTGATACCAGATCATTCCAAGTTTAAGAATATCCCCGGGTATTCCCGGAACATAATGAAAGATCTCGCAGAGAGGCTTCAGGATATTATTTACGGCTTCACCACCGATTCAGAGGATGAGTGGGAAAGTATTGTCGGGTTCAAGAAAGGAAGGTTTATCACTGTTGGGACTGGAACGCCTGTGCAGCCGACCGGGACAGATTCGGAAGCGGCGATTGATATATATGGCAAGACAGTTGGTGATGATGATAAGGTCGAACTATTCGTCCAGGACGCGGACGCAAACGAAATACAGTTTACCGATAAGGGTAACCGGCTGCCGAATAATGAATGGTTCAAGGTAACCAATAAAGACGGGAACGGATCCGTAGAAGTCTTTAAGGTGGATAATAATGACCGTGTAAGGATTCCCGGAGCAATCCCGATAGGTGCGCAACTGCTTTGGTCAACAAATACGGCTCCTGAAGGCTGGTTGTTGTGTCAAGGCCAAGCTCTTTCGCGAACGGAATACGCTGATTTGTTTGCTGTAATAGGGACTATTCACGGAGCTGGTGATGGGAGCACTACATTTAATCTGCCTAATTGGCCAGGGAAGGTTCCGGTGGGAAGAGATTCTTCTGATTCCGACTTCTCGTATATAGGGCAGACCGGCGGAGCAAAAACGCATTTATTAACAGCTGCGGAGAGCGGACTTCCTGCCCATTCCCACCCGATAAATGGTGAATACAATAGCCAGTCTGGCGTTTCTAATGGTTATGCAAGAATTGTCTCCGATGGAGGGGGTCGAACTTACCCGAATACACTAAACAACACAGCGGCTAACGCATCCTCAGCACATAACAACCTCCAACCCTATGGCGTAACAAATATGATCATCAAATATTAAATATGAGCGCATTGCAGACTATACCGACATTCCTGCCGAATAAAGGCGTCGTAATAGACAAGCCGGAGGAGTTCTTGTCTAAAAACTTCTCTTCGGCAGACTCCCGGAATGTAGAATTTTACAACGAATACCTGCGCGGCCGGCTCGGGCTGGATAAGTTCGATTCGCAACAACTCTCCGGGCCGATACTTCTCATTGAGCAGTTCTGGAAGTTTAATTCTACGTGGTATTGGATGGTCTGCACAACGAAAGACATCTATAAATACGATTTCAATAATAAGCGGTTTGACATTCTTACCCCGGTTTATGCGACCGGAACGATTGAGATTCAGGCCGGATCGTTGACAACGGTATTGGGCTCAGGGACGTCCTGGGCGACAAACCTGCAGGCTGGAGATTACATCAAGATTGGCTCCGGGGATATTCATACCGGATCAACCTGGTATGAGATTGACAGCGTGGACAGCGATACGCAGATCACCCTTAAGACCGCGGCCGTTGAGACATCCTCCGGCACCGCATACGTCGCAAGAAAGATATTCAACGGAGGTAGTCAAGACTTCTGGCACGCAAGAGCATTCTACGACAAGAATCTTGGTGAAGTATGGATTGCGACAAACGGAGTGGATACTCCCATAAGATACACCGGAACCGGACAAGTGCAGGCATTATCAAATCTGCCGACCGGTTTTGTGTCGGCAAAATATATTGAGGTTTATAAAGACAGAGTTTTCTTTTTATGGACTGTTGAGTCAGGGGATCAGCCCCAGAGAGAGCGCTGGTGTGAGGTAGGCGATTGCGAAGATTGGGATGACCTCGATTTTCAAGATTTTGTCGAGGCTGGATACTGGATAACCGGAACAATCGTCTGGAACGGATACCATATAGTGTTCAGGGAAAGAGACGCCCAGGTCGGCAGGTATTCCAGTTCAAGCGATTCGTTCAATTATGAACCATCTAATTCTTGTGCGGGATGTTGGGCCCCAAGGTCTATAACGGCTAATGATAGCAAAATATTCTATTACGGGCCAGACAATAGGTTCCACACGTGGAATTTGCTTACGGATACGGTAATCAGCGCGGAAATAGATTCTTATTGTATAAATTTCGACCCTAATCTGGAGCAGGATATTTTTGGGTATCAGGTAGAGTCGAGGAATCAAATACGCTGGTTTGTCCCTTATAACAACCCGGATTATATGAACGTCTGTATTGTTTATGATTATAACCAAGATATTCTGCATATCTGGGAGTATGAGTCTGAACAAGCCTGCAATGTCATCGGAGAATATTTAAGTGTAGAGGACTTGTATGTTGACGATGAACCCTGGGCGGAAAGATATGTTGACGAGCAAGACGGATTCTGGGATTCGCGTAATTTTCTCTCTGGTGCTCCGCAGATAGTTTACGGCGGTTCTGACGGTTACATCCGGAATGCAGATGTCGGATATACTGACGATGGGACTGAATACACAAGAAAGTTTTCAAGTTCCAGAATGAATTTTGATATGCCGGATACGCAGAAAAGGCTCTGGAAACAACAACATTGGCTTGAAAGTGACATATTGGGAGAAGTGAAGGTGAGTTTAAAGAAAGACGACAGAATAACCAGCGAAGCGTTAACTCACACGATTTCGCTTGTGGATGAAGAAAAGGACGTGGTGAAAGCCAATATAACCTGGGATAGGCACGGAGTGAATTTTAAGACGATAATTGAGGCTGTGAATCATTTCTCTTTACTTGGGTGGCTTAATTACTTATACGCTAAAGGTAAGTCCAATAGATGAACAGAGCGATAAAGACGACAAGTTTAGGCACGTTCCCGGATTATACGCAGATAAAAGACGCCGTTACCGCGCAGTTCTGTAAAGACCTGAACGAAATACTGAAAAAGTTCTCCGAGAATGTGGCAGACGATGTGAACGCTCTTGACCGAGCGGGTGATATTGTTGAGGCACTTCCGGACGAAGCGCAAGAGAAATATCGTGGGAAGCTGTTTCTTTTACAAGGAGCCACGGATTCTGATCCGGATACGCTACATACTTGTATAAGAACGGGAACAGATGGGGCCGGGGGATATACTTATAGCTTCAAACAAATTACTTTAGTCTGAAAGGGGTAAATGATGAAGATGATTAACTTGGGAAAGAAAGAGACGTCGGGCCCGTGTGAGGTCAGCAGTGATTCAAAGAAAGGGAAAACGCGAATCTGCTATCCGGGGTTCACCATTTATGACAAAGTCCCTGAAGAGTTATTCAATAGGGACGTTGGTGATACCGTCAAGGCGGCCGTCGTAATGAAAATGACAAGCAAAGGGATGGATGAGAATGGCGACCGTAAAAGTAGGCGGGTTTCCTTTGACGTTCTTGAAATAGGTGTGAACAAGAACGAGAGCGACCTTGAAAAAGAGATTCGCCGACAGACCGGCACGGAAGAGAAAGAAGAAGAGTGATAATCAAATTCGATAACCCGTTATGGGTGCCAAAGCTTGTTGAACTTGCAAAAGCTGTCCCGGGGACTCCGCTGGAAGACCTGAAGAGGTTTATATATTCCACGTTGAACCAGCCTAATACCGTGGCATATATGGACTGGCGCGAACCGGAAGTATCCGGGTTTATATACGCGACGGTTGAGACGTTCGATGGAGAAAAGTGCGTATTTATCCAGTTTTGTGTAATTAAACCGTGCCGGGATGATAAACATATCGGATTCGAGTTGCTGACAAAGGTAAAGACTTGGGCCAAAGAAAAGGGACTCAATAGAATATATTTTATAACCCGGAGGAACCCAAAAGGATTCATACATAAATATCATTTCGAGATGCACGGCAGCGTGTTAAAGATGGACTTAACAAAGGAGCGGTAGAATGGGCGGAATACTTGGATCGAGCAGTGGCCAGGATACAAAATCGGTGTCTTCCAGTTCAGAGACAGAGCTTACTAAGCAATTAAAATCTTGGCTCAGCAACCAGTTGAGTTCTCTCTCAGGTTATTCCGGTAAATTAACAGCAGACGAGACAGCGCAGGAGAAACAGTCCACATCTCTCTTGCAGAAGTATCTTGATTCCACCGACTCTTCGCTTACCGCTGCCGCGAAGAAAGAGTATTCCGATACGCTTTCAGGCGACAGATACGATCCTGCGTCTTCCGGGTATTATCAGGCGGTGAAAGCAGAAGCTAATAAGAACCTGGCTAATACGCAGAAGAATATCGCCAGCCAGGCCGCCGGGGGTGGGTCATATTGGTCAGGTGCACGGCTTAAAGCTCAATCTGATGCAGCAGAGGATACCGCAAACAGTTTAAACCAAACAATCTACTCTCTTGCCAATCAGGAACGCCAGAATAGACTTTCTGCAGCTTCATCCGCATCGAATCTCGGACAGCAAGAGACAGATACTGATTTGAAGAAAGCGGCCGCCGCGCAGACATACGGCAGTCTTGACCGCACACTCCAGCAATCCGGGCTGGATAAGTTGTATAGCGATTACCTAAACACACAGGACTATGGAACCAATATAGCAAATATCATAGCCGCCTTATCGGGTTCCGGGTCTACCTCGACCAGCGCAAAAACATACGAGAAATCATCTGATGACGAAACCGGGCAATATATAGCGTTGGCCGCAAGTCTGGCTACGTTGCTGCTATAGTGGAGGTGAATAAATGAGCGGAATATTAGGTTCACGCGGAGAAGGTGGCAATGATTATTCTGGTGGCGAAAACCAGATAAAAGAAAAACTTAAGAAAGCACTTGCTTTAATAGCCAACACAGCTTCTTCCGGCAGAGTTCCACAATTAGACATTGGTGGACCGGAACAGAAAGAATGGAAACCGTCCACAAAAGAAGAGGCTATCGCTTTTGAGCTGGCGAAACGTCAGCCTAAAGAGAAAGACGATGTAAAGGATTTAGAGCAAGGAATAAAACGGAAAGTAGCCAATGGCGAAGGATTAACGCAGAATGAAGCCGCTTATGCCAACCGTTTTATGCGCAGGTCTGGTGATCTTAATGAGTTCCAGGCCGCGGAATCATCTGAAGGAGAGGAGAAGACATCAACCTCTACCTCCAAGTCTCCAAAAGACTGGGGAGATGTCGGAATACTCGACAGAATAAAGGCGGCAATAACTCCGTCAAAGACTTCGACAGAGCAGACTTTAGGGGCCTTGCGCCCTGGAGGTATATTTAAGCCTCCACAAGTAAATGCAGAGAGTGTTCTCCCCGGGATCAACATAGCTCAATCAGCGGCCCAATCCCTTCCGAGCGTAACTGCGGCGCAGAAGCTTTCACAGCTTATAAATTCCGGTGGGAGCGCACCGGATCAGGAATCCCAGGGGTCATCTGAGAAGTCTCCATATCAGGATTATCCAGACGCATTTAAAGAGAACGGCGTTTGGAAGGTAGTCCGGGACGGTAAGAAATATAAACTTGAGATTGAATAAAAATGGTGCATCTTGTTTTAGACGAGCCTGAAGTAAAAAATCCTGCGGTTAAGAAAGTGCGTCTTGTCCTGGATGAACCGGAAACGCAGCCTGTTCAAGAAGTCAAGAAACCTCGCCTTGTTCTTGATGAAGAGCCGGTCTCTGCGCCTAAAAAGCCACGTCTTGTTTTAGATACAGATAATCCGCTGCCGGAGATTGTTTCAAAAGAATCCGTCCCCTTTACTTCTCCGGAAATCAAGCGCCCCATACCCGAGATAAAAGCCTTAACGCCTGAAGTTGAGAAGAACCTTGTTAAACCGGAGGGCAAGACGCAGAAGGCAGAGACGCCTCTGGCCAAGGTTATAGAAGCAACCGTGGGAAACAAGGGGTGGGATGTAGTCCGGAATTATCTCTCTAAATTCCCCAAAGAAGAACTCAAGGCTACTTATGGAACAGATAAGATTGAGGATATTGTCCAAGAACAACGCCAGAGGGCAAAAAAGGGCGTCTCCAGGCTTCAAGGAGCCGCCCAAGGGGCATTAGGCATTACTCCCGGCCATCCTGAGCTAAAACAGGAGTTTCCGGTCGATTCTACCGTGTCTCAGGTCATTGGAGGGGTTCTGCCTTATCTTATCCCGGCCGGGGGCACAGTCGCCAAATTTGCGGCCATTCCGGCCGCCCAGGAGACCGTCAGGCAGGTTACAGACCGCCAAGAGCAGCTTACCCCTGAACAAAGAATGGCCAAAGTAGGCACGGCAGCCGCCGGCGGAGCGGCCACCGGCAAGATATTCAAAGACGCCGACCTTGGGAATACCGTGTTCAGCCGCATTTTACAGCGTTCTGCAGGGGCAGGAGCCACATCTATCACGGAAAATATAGTCCAAGACGCAATCAGCGGTCATGCTCCTGACGCTAAAAACGCCCTGATCAATGGCGGCATAAATGCGGCCTCCATTGGGATACTTGTGGCGATGACGGAGATCCCGCAGCTCCGCGGGTCTGTTATGGCTGAAGGGCGGCGTATTGCCGGGAAACCGGTGTCCTACGATGAAGCGCTGAAGCTTGTCAAGAAGGCCCAGATCAACCCGGAGACTGATCTTTCCCCAAATTTCCAGAAAGCTTTATATGATCAGAACAGGAAGGCTTTCCTCAAGAATTTGAAAGAACAATATGGAGATGTCAACGATGTCATACTGGAGGTGCAAAAGGCGCGGAATAAGCTTCAGCGGGCGCAGATATTTGACAAAGTAGGGGCAAAAGAGGCGGCCCGGGCCAAAGCAGCAGGAGCAGATCCGGCAAAAGGGATGTATGCTGAACTGCTTCCCTACCGCGAGCAGATTATAAACGGAGCCGACCCGGTAGACGTTTTAATGACAAAGAGGCTTGCGGACAGCCTCCGCCCAAAAACCCAAATAGAACAAACCCTGCCTGCCACAGGAACAGCCGGGAAAGAAACGCGCGTAAATGCGGAAGCTCCCGCCGCCCCCGGGACTTCCGCTCCCCTCCCTAAAGCAAAAAGAGCCATAGTGCTTGATGATAAATCTGCGGTTCAGATAACAGATGATATCCGTGCTGGCCTTGATGTAATAAAAAAAGAAATTAGCTCCGGTGCTCCTGGGAGGAGATATGTTACGCGCAGCGATATAACCGGTGAAGTAGTAGCCTCTGGATATGAACCTTCAAGCTACCCCCCGTATTTCCAGGGCAGGGGATATTCAGCAGCGCCGGTATTAAAGATAATAGATAAGGCCGTAAACGGCAAGCCGCTTACCCCTAAGCAAGCCGACACTTTAAATAACATATACGAAAGCTATGAGGAGATGGTAAATGAAGAAAGAAGAATTCAACAGGAGATTGGCGGTATTACGGAATCCGAATTACAAGAGGTTGATCGAGCTGGCCAGGACCAAGCATACCACGATATTGAAAGCAGCCAGGGAGGAAGAACAGGAGTAAAACTCTTTGCTGATCCGGAAGAAGCCTTCACATTTATAAACAAGGTGGAGTCTGAAGGCGGATATGCAAATGTTACCCGGGCAAGCGTAGAGGGAATCGAAGTAAACTTTTCAAATATATCTGATAAATTAAATAGATATAAAGTATATTCCACGGCCAGCAGTTTCATTAAAGCTAAAGGGTTGGATCCAAGCAGCGTATCAATACAAGATGACGATAACTTCATCGTCGAGAATTCTGCTGGGAACAAAGCAATACTAACAGAAATAAAACTGAGCGACTTTGGGGAACAGAAATTTGAAACCGCAGGGAAGTATAAAGCAGGCAGGGAAATTACTGATCCTATAGAAGCGATTCTCTCTAACGGTAAATATAAGATTACCGACGGAGCAAATAGATTCACTCAGGCGGTTGCCAATGGTGATACGACTATCCCGGTTGTTCTTGAAATAGAAAGAGATGGCAAGCCGTTAGGCACAGAGGAATTAAAAAATTATTCTGCAGAAGAAGAAAATGGTAATCAAGGAATATATGATCCGCCAACACAGGGATATGATTCTAAACGAAACAGTCTATACAAAAAGTTTTATGACGAAGCAAAGGTTAAAAAGTATAGCGACCTCGGCGCCAAGCAAGTAGCCGAGAGAAAGACTACTGAAGCGCTAAAAGCCGGCACCTGGGGCGTCTCAATGCCTAAAGAACCCTCCACGCGCAAGAAAGTGAACAAAACAGAAATATTATCTTATGCCGAGAAAGCTTTTAATGTCCCTATCAAAGGCAGGGCCACGCATCGCTTTAAGAACCTCGCCGGGTTGTATAACAGGAGGGAGCAAATAGTCCGCTTGAGGAAATGGGGAGAGCTGGAGCCGATGACGCACGAGATCGCGCACCATATAGACGCGCAGATGAAAAAGGATCTCGGTAAACATTGGAAATCCGGGAGCGCCTCTGGAAAACAGCGCGCGGCTTTATACATGGAACTCGGAAAACTTGATTACGAACCGCAGAAAGCGCGTATTTCAGAAGGGTTCGCCGAGTATATGCGTCATTATCTTACCACCGGACAGGCGGAGCAAAAGGCCCCTTTGTTCCATAAGTTCTTCACGGAAGTTTTCCTGAAAAGTAATCCGGACATCGCAAAAAAGATCTCCGCCCTGAAAGACATGGTTGATACCTGGCAAGGACAAGGGGCAGAAGCAAGGATTCTTGCGCAGATTGACTTCAAAAAAGAGCACACCAATATTCTCGGTCTACGCGCAAAAGCACAGAAAGCTTATGAGTGGTTTAACAGGAACTTTATAGACGAGTTTTATACTTTACGTAAAATAGAAGAACAAATGGGCATTAAACCCGGGGTGAACATAAGGCCCACGGCGGATCCTTTTACAATGGCTACCTATGCAAAATCAAAGGCTGGGTTGATCGCTCGCACATTCGTTATGGAGAAAGCCATTGATGAATACGGCCGGGTTGTTGGCCCAGGTCTTCAGGAGATACTCGCTCCAATAAGCTCCGAAGAAATGCAATCTTTTATAGCTTATGGTGTTGCGAGGCGCGCACTTAATTATCAAAAGCGTGGTTTTGAAAGCGGCATAGATATTGAAGACGCCAAGTTCATCGTTAATAAATATTCCGGAAAAGAGAATAGGGACAGCGTGCTTGAAGGTATAACTGCCTGGAGCAATCATTTGCTCGATTGGGTGGTTCATGCCGGGGGATTGGGCCAGAAAGAAGCGGCCATCTTCAGGGAGCTTAACCCGATATATCTGCCTTTTATAAGGGCCTTTGTGAACGAAGTCGGAGTATTCCGAGGCGCCGGGGCCAGTATGGTTAACCGTGGACAGTCTGTAAAGGCCATAAAAGGCAGCGCACGGCCGATAATAAACCCTATAGAATCCCTTGTTTCTCAAGCCACAGAGATGATATTAAAGGCCCAGAAAATCAATATCGCCAGGTTGATAGCGGATCTCGCACATAAAGAAGGAGTGGGCGGATTTATTACCCGGGTCCCGGCGCCCATGACTGCGCAGACCTTTACAGTAGGGCAGCTAAAGGAACAACTGGAAAGCCTGGGCGTGGATATGGCAGACGCGAACATGGAAGATATTCTGACTGTCTTTACCCAGAATTGGCAATACCGCGGCAAAGATAATATTGTATCTTTCTGGAGGGACGGCAAGCGAGAGTTTTACGAGCTGCATCCTGATTTATACCGTGCATTGGCAGGCCTCGATATGCTTGACAGAGGGATATTATTAAAGATATTCTCTCCGTTCGCGCGTATGTTGCGGCTTGGGGCGACTGGTTTAAAGTTGTCGTTTAATCTCGTAAGGAACCCCTGGAGAGACGCCCTGTCTTATGTCGTCCTGTCTAAGCATAAAACCGCAATTCCGATATTAGACACTACCAAAGGCGTGTTTACTGAGATCATGGCTAAGCCGGGAGATCTCGCCTGGAGGTTTAAGAACACTGGCGGATCATTGAGCGGCATGATGGGGTTTGACCGGGCTGCAACTATGGCCGTATATGATGACTTGATGAATCAGAAACTAAAAGCTGGCCAGAAAGTGATAAAGGCAATAAATCCAAAGAATGTCCCCGCGTTGTTATCGTTCTTTCTGAACAAGGTCAGAGAAGGCCTAAACGTCTTTGAACTCGGCCCGCGCGTAGCCGAACTTGAGAAATCCTACAAGAAATATCTCAAAGAACACCCTGATTGGACGGAAGAAGACTCTTTCGTTGCGGCGTTTAACAACGCGCAGGATGTTACCGTCAATTTTACAAAGTCTGGATATATGGGAAAGAGGATAAACGAAGTAACGGCATTCTTTAACGCCAGCGTTCAGGGGGCGAATAAAATGGCTCGGGCGATTAAAGGTAACCCGATAGGGTTCTTTGTAAAAGGCTTGGCATGGTTGACGACCCTCACTTTAATAAATTGGTTCAGGATAAAAGACAAGCAGTGGTATAAGAACCTGCCTCCGGATTATAGATACTCAAATTTCTTTTTTGAGATAAACGAAAACACGATATTGAGGCTACCGATGCCTTTTGAAGTGGGGACGCTGTTTGTGTCTTTACCGATGGCAATGATGGATATATGGGAGAATGAGGACCCGAAATATATTGAATCGGTGAAGAAGATTATTGAAGGACAGATACCGCGTCCCTGGAATATCTCGATGACGGCGCCAATGATCCAGGCTATGGAGAATAAAAACTATTTTGGATCTCCGATCGAGAGCAGAACCCTCGAAAACCTGCCGATAGGAGAACGCAAAACATACAATACATCACAGCTTGCTATAGCATTGGCTGGGGCGGTTAACGGGTTAAAAAGAGACACTATTTCCCCGGTAAAGATGGAATACCTTCTCAATCAATATACCGGCGGGGCATTAAGGCAAATCCCGCAGGGAGATATAAAAGAGACGTCGGATATGCCTGTCCTTTCAGACTTGCTTGTTCATGCCCCCGATAAACCACAAAGACAGCTTGGGGAGTTTTATGTTGATTTTGAACGTCTGAAGTATCAGAAAGCAACTGATACTTTAAAGAGCAGAGAAGACATATCTAAATATTACCGGCTTACAGCCGCAAACGCTATGCTTTCGGCTCTTCGCAAAGCGGCTGTTGAATACGACAAGAAGGGTGATGTGCAAGGGATAAGGTCTATTTATAAAAAAATGGGGGGGATTCTTGATAAGGTTGGATATGAGTAGAACTTATCACCGACTCTTGGCCCAAGTAATGAAACGCTTTATTGGATAATAAATAACCCAATAAATTAACCACCCAAGGATTGCTATGGGGAAAAGAATATTCCAGAATAACCAAAGAAATACAGTGGGTAGAGTTGCTGAACCCACGAAAAATCCAGCACATGGAACTAAAAGAAGTTTATACAATGTGTCCGGAATATTCTCATAAGGCGAGAGTATCACCACAATAAGAAAGACTACCGTGAATATTGCTATAGAAACTAAAGAAACAAATGTGAATATTTTCTCAAATTTAGCCATAGCACGAGTATACATTCAAAATCCGAGATAGTCAAGAGAAGGAGATAATAAGAATGGCTGAAAATGGAGCTGGGAAATGGCAACTTGCTTTTTGGATTATGACAGCGGTTTGTTTCTCCGGACTGGCGTTCATCGGTAATTCTGTGTCGGCCAATGAGCGGATAAATTCAGCAGAGCATAAGGAACTGAGGGAGTGTATTTATAATCAGTTGATGGTTATTAACTGTCGCTTGGCCAGGATCGAGGCCCATAATAATTTAGATGGGAAATGAACGTATTCCGCGACACGCGGACAAAACGTATCTTGAGTGCAACAGCCCGGGTTGCCGGCGGCCGGACGGGAAGAACAGGCTTATACATAAACGGCAGGAGATGATAAAAATAGGCACTGAGGCCCACTGCATACACTGTCAAAACTGGATATGCGGCGAGTATGACGCGTGGGGAACGGGGAACCCGAGATGAAAAAAACAAAAACAGTGCGGAGCGGTAACCAAAAAGGAGGAGTGAGGATGAAAAAGGTGCTCGTAATAATCGGGGTAATGGCAGTGCTTTTCGGAGGGTGCGGATATCTCGATCTTGGGCCTGCGTATGGGGCTGAAACCGAGACCACCGAAGAGACCACATCAGGCATCAGCATCACGACCAAACAGGCTGTATTCTTTATCCCGGACACTCAATCGGTAAAGCAGATGACGGCCTTTGAGGTGATAAAGACCGACGCCGATCAGGTGGCAAGCTGGCCGAAGTGGGTCAAGGCGGTATACGCAGGTTGGACGCTTGACGCCGGTTTTGCTTATGACGACACCAAGGTCCTGGAGAGCGGGGCGCTGGCCCTGGGGCGTAGGATGGGAACGCTTGGAGACTACCTGCCGCTAAAATTCCCGCTGATGAATAAGATCGAGATCACGCTTTATCCGGCGATGGCCTACTGCGAGAAGATTCTGACCAATCCCCAGCGGCCGAAATACGGGTTTGGGGTTGGATATATAAAAGCGGAAGTGAAATTTTAAGGGGGTGTAATATGACTAAGCTTTGCGCAGCAATTGCTGGCATAGTGGCTTTTGTCGCCCGGGCACGGGTGATAGTGGCCTGGGGTGTGGATAAGTGGGCCAAGATTTCGCCTGTTGTTACCCCGCTCATTCAGGAAGCCGAGAAGATGGCCCAGGATGGGGTCATCGATAAGGCAGACCGCAAGCGAATCGTAACGCTGGCATTGTTCCTGGTGGAGGGCAAAGGGTATATCAGGCTTAATTGGTTTACCCGCCGGATCGCCGGCATTATTATTGACCGGATCGCCGACAAGCTCCCCAGCTATAAAGTCAGTCAGCAGTCCAAGGAAATAATGGCGGCAGTGCGACAGCAGTAAAAAGGGGAAAGTTGCGTTTTGTTTGTAAAGACAATAATGACATCCGGCTCAATAATGGGCCGGGTGTTTTTTATTGACAAAGGCGTCGTCATTTGATTATAATAGCCAAGAAAACGCTTCCTTAAAAGGCCTAAAATAGCCTTGTTTCCCCTCTTGTAACAAGATATGCTTGGTGTATAAAAAGGGGGAGAAGAATGCTTAATCTATTTTTTCGTAGAAAACCGCAGAAAAGTAAAGCTGTTTTACCTAATCCCAATCTTGAATACAGGATATTGTTCCATAAGAACGCGGTCAGGCAAATACAGGCGTTAAAAGGCTGGAAAACAGACGCCGCGATGGCTCGGGCATTAGGACTTACCCCGCAATACATCACAATGTTAAAGAACCACAATGCCAGCGTAACGGCAACTGTGATAACCCGGCTGGCAGTAGCCCTTAATAATGTTGAGGGAAACTGGTGGATATATTTTGAGATTATTCCGCGCGGCGTTAAGGATCCGCGACATCCTGTTTGGCAGGATGAACGGAATGTAAGTAAAAGCCTGAATATGGAGAAATTTGCCGGCAGGGTGCCATACGCTTCTTACTCAATAACGGCGGAAGAAAGAAGACGTGAGTATAACAGCGTAGAAACAGAAAAGTTTTAAAAAATAGCTTGACAGAGTAGGAAACATCAGGTATATTTGATCTGTTGGTTCAGGTAGTTAACATAAGATATATTATAGGAAGTTGAGGGGAACAAAAAAGCCGGCCACGACGAGGTTTCTATGGCCGGTTTTAGCTTTTTTTGCCCCGTATTGCCCCTGCTTAGCCTGCTTGTGTGTTCAAACCCTGCTT
>Ga0302253_1000492_pt1 | contig 31919 bp, 37 predicted proteins | sample AAG_RA_Trp_MG_FD_193537 | JGI IMG/M metagenome (GOLD analysis project Ga0302253, IMG submission 193537) | Enriched activated sludge microbial communities from anaerobic digester in WTTP, New Holstein, Wisconsin, United States - AAG_RA_Trp | ecosystem: Engineered > Bioreactor > Anaerobic >...
CGCGGAGCGGCTCTGTATCTACCCGCGGTTCGTTGGGAAAGGGTGGTACGACAAGGGTTTGGAACCCCTAATAAACCGGCTCGCACAAACAGTGTATGGAAGGAGCAGCGGACCATGAAACAGGGAACACTACTGTATTCCGGCAAGGCCAAGTCGGTCTACCTGACCGACGACAGGGACACGCTCATCGTTGAGTTCCGGGACGACATCACTGCGTTTGACGGCGGGAAGAAGGATACCCTGAAGAACAAGGGTAGTTACAATGCGGGGGTCTCCGCCTTTTTCTTCGAATACCTGGAGCACCACGGGGTAAAAACCCATTTCATCAGGATGCTGGACGACCACCGCATGGCCGTCCGCCGGCTCCGGATGATCCCGCTCGAGGTCATTGTCCGCAACGTGGCTGCCGGATCGATTGTCAGGAACTACCCGTTCAAAGAGGGGACGAAACTTTCCCCGCCGGTCATCGTGATCGATTACAAGGACGACTCGCGCCACGACCCGATGCTCAACGACGACCTGATTGTTGCCCTGAAGCTCGCAACACCCGCCGAGCTGAAGGCAATCAAGACCGCTGCCCTTGCGGTCAACCGCCACCTCTCGTCCCTTCTCGCTCAGCAGGGGATCCTGCTCGTGGACTTCAAGATCGAGTTCGGGCGGCAGGGTAAAACGGTCCGCCTGGGTGATGAGATCAGCATGGACTCGATGCGCCTGTGGGATAAGAAGACAAAAGAATCGCTCGACAAGGATGTGTACCGCTTCAACAAGGGCGACGTGATGGAGACCTATCATCGCGTTGCCGGCAGGATAACAAACGCTGCCCCCCGTCGCGCTGCCCCGACAAAGAAACCCGTCTCCCGCACGAAAGGACCAGGGAAAACACCGGCAGTCGCGAAGGCAAAAAAGCGATGATGTGCCGCAACCCTGCTGAGGCGCACTGATACGAGATCGCAAAGACTAACATTCCCGATGCATACACTACAATGACAAAAACAGCCCGGACCGATACCATGACCAATACATCACACGAAGAAGCAGAGATGCTCCGCTGGGCCAGGGATTATGCAGAGAAACACGGCTGGATCCTCAATCCCGATGAAAAACAGCTTTCCACGGTTATCAGGGGCCTTGTCCGCAACAAGAGCAAATTCGGGAGGGCGTACTGCCCCTGCCGGCTCCGGAGCGGGGACGAGGAGAAGGACAAGGCCATCGAGTGCCCGTGCATCTACCACAAGGACGAGGTGGAGAAGCAGGGCGCGTGTCACTGCCACCTCTATTTCCAGAAACCCTGATCTCCTCACGTTCCCATGACCGGTCCCCCCGAAAAAAAACCTGGCTGCTCCCGCGGGCTTCCCCCGGTTACCGGCCCGGACCCCCGCGTTCTTATCCTCGGGAGCTTCCCGAGCGTACTATCACTCTCACGGAGTGAGTATTACGGGAACCCGAGGAACCGGTTCTGGGCTGTGATTGAGGCGCTTTTTGACATACCCGCTTCGCTGCCCTATACCGAACGTTGCCGGTGCCTGACCGGAGCCGGGATTGCTCTCTGGGACGTGGTTGCTGCGTGTTCCCGGCCGGGCAGCGCCGATGCCCGGATCCGCAGCGCAACCCCCAATGATATTACAGGGTTCGTCCATGCACACCCGGCTGTCCGGCTCATCGCGCTGAACGGGAGCGCTGCCGGCAGGTTGTATTGCCGGGCCGGGGAGGTTCCGGGCATTCCGTTTGTCATCCTTCCCTCCACGAGCCCGGCAAACGCTGCGGTGAGATTTGAGGATAAGGTGCGGGCATGGGGCGTTGTGAAAATCAAAAGCGACGGGTCGTGAATAGTTGGATTTCCTGAATTTTTAAGTTCAGTAGAAATGCATTTCAACAACACACCAGTGGAATTGCGAGGGAGATTCCATCTCTCGCTCTTTTTTCTGGATGATTGGATAGGTTATGCTCCACAGGGCGAGGGTCGACAGACCCCGGGCGCCCGTGGTTTCCTCGCCATTTTAACGCTATATCTCTGGAGGTTTCCCTATGAAAAACACGAACACGATACGATGATGGGGGCTGATGCCCCCATACCCCCAGTTACGATGAACGGCCGCCGCCCCCGCGGGGGCGCTCCTGCGGCGGCTTTTATTACCAGTTTTCCCGGACCTGCTCTGGCCCCGCCGTCCCCGCCGTGATTCGAAGAACCTGATGGTTCTTCTCGTGCTACATTCATTTAGAATGCAGCACCCCGGAGGGGCCCTGAGGCGGGGAGCTCTCCCAACACTCAGTCATTACCTGTTTTTCATCATCCGGGTGTTAACAAACCGGTTCATTCACGTTTCAACAGAACCGGAAAAATTTTTTCAATAACCGGAAAAGCGGGGGAAGCCTACCGTTCCATCCGGAACTTCAGGAAGATGACGTGGTAGATAGCGTAGAACCCGCAGAGCACCGCCGCAGTATACCCGAGGATCGCGATCCAGCCGATCTCTTTGGGCAGGGTAAAGGGGCTTGCCTGCAGGACGAGCGACGACCCGACAACCAGCGAGGCAACCACCATCCCGACCATGAGCTTGTCGGCTGCCTTGTCGAGGGCCATCTGCAGCTTCTGGATGTCCGTGTCCACAATCTCGAGCTTGAACGTCCCGGTCGAGAGCCGGCGCAGCATAAGGTTGAGGTTGCGGGGCATGTCGAGGATGGCATCGGCCGAGTCGAGCAGCGTCATGGATGCCCGCTTGAGGTACCCCGCGGAGAGGGTGTTGGTATCCGCGAGCTTGGTAAGGTAGGGGGTGACCTCCTTCTCGAAATTGAACTTCGGGTCAAGCCGCAGGCCGATGTCGAGCACCATCATGAAGACCTTTAAGAGGAGCATCAGGTTCATCGGCACCTTGAGCTGGTAGCGGCGCATGGATTCGGTGAGCTCGGTGACCACGAGCTGGAAGTTGAGCTGGCCGACATCGTCCCCGCCGCCGCCGAAGTCGTGCATCATGATGTACAGGTCGTCCCGCAGGGGCTCGCGGTCCTCCTCCGAGATCGCGATGCCGAATCCCTCGAGGGAGCGCAACATCAGCTCGATATCGTCCGTTGACAGGGCGAAGAGGAGGTTGATGAAGTTCTGCCGCTTCTCCGGCCGCAGGATGCCAACGATCCCGAAGTCCAGGAAGACGATGTCCCCCTCTTTGGTGACGAGGAGGTTGCCCGGGTGCGGATCCCCATGGAAGAATCCGTCCTCGAAGATCATCTGGAGATACGCGTTGAACCCACGCACGCCGATCTCGTGGGGATCGAGCCCCAGCGCAGCGATTGCCTCGGGATCGTCGATCCGAACGCCCTCGATATATTCCATGACCAGGACTTTGGGCGTACTGAACTCCCAGTAGATCTTCGGGAACCGGATACCTTTCACGTTCCGGAAGTTGCGTGCCATCCGGTCCGCGTTCCGGCCGTCCCGCGTGAAGTCGAGCTCCTTGATGATCTGGTGGGAGAAGTCGTCGACCATGCCGGTCGGATTGTAGAGGCGGAACTCGGGAAAGACCAGCTCGATGCGCTGGGCCATGGAGAGCAGGATGGAGAGATCGGTCTCGATGATCTCGCTGATGCCGGGGCGCTGGACCTTGATGGCTACCGGCGTTCCGTCGGTCAGGTATGCCTTATGGACCTGCCCGATCGAGGCAGAAGCGACCGGGGTTTCGTCGATGGCCGAGAACCAGAGTTCGAGATCGGGGCAGTTCTCCTCAAGCGTGGCGTGGATCTCGGAGAACGGGATCGGTTTAGCATGGTCCTGCAGTTTCTTGAGCTCGTCGATCATCTCGGGCGGCAGCAGTTCTGTCCTCGTGCTCATGATCTGGCCGAACTTGACAAACGTGGGGCCGAGATCCTCGAGGGCGAGCCGAATCCTCTCGTAGACCGTGGACGCTTCCGGTGCCTTCCCCGCCTTCTTGGGCGTCGGGAGCCGGAACCGTGCCCTCCCCGGGAAGAGCCGCTCGAGCCCGATGCCGAGACCGTACTGGCCCAGAACGTCCAGGATCTGTGCATACCGCCTGATGCTGGAGACCATGAGTACTGGTACGTTCTCGTGATACAAAAGGTTGCTTTCATGCCGTTTTAAGAAAAGAAATCAGGATTATTTTCGGAGACTCATGAAAACAAGGGAAATACACAGACTGATGAAGATGAGGAACCGGCCTGTCGGTGCAGTCTGGGTCTTTGTTGCAGGAGAATTTTTGGGTAAATCTGAAGCTTCTTTGGGCATATTATCACAGTCCCTCAGCTCTGTTCCGTGCGGTCCGTTGAAGGTACATACGATTCTTATTGTCCGTCTGGCTTCGGGTGATTCCGTGAATGAAGGATCGATGAGACGAAACGATGTGTCATTTCCAGCAAGACCGGTTCCTGAAACATGTACATCATAAAAGGAAGATGCCCGAAAACCTGAGGTATTCAGAACTGTTGAAAAAATACGGGCATCAGGATTGAATATATTGTTTTCAGCATTTGCGTATACGGTTTCATACGTACAATCTGACTGCCATTTCATCCGACCACATAAAGGAGCCTCTACATAAATTGACAGGTTCGTCCCGGCCGGAGCATCGGTTGTCCCGTTAATCAGAATATTTTCTCCGATAGTCCTGTTACCGATAGGATTGACGATTACCCACCGGGACCGCAGGTTAATAGAAGATATGTTTCCCGGAGAATAGCCCGGAAAGCTTGCGATGGAATAATTCATATTCGGAAAGTGCAGGTCAGCAGTATCGACAGGACATGAAGTGAGATTATACGGAGGATTTCCCGGATAATTCGTACAACGTACTCCAATGAATCCATATCGGGAGATGATTCCAAAGTTATGCGGGGCGTCTTTTATTGCCTCTTCCGGAACACCCCATAATTGGATTGGTTGATCGACCGGAAGATTGGTTATTGCGTTGATGGTAAAAGAATCCCCCCAGTAATGTTCGGGCACAGGCTCGATTATAATCCAGGAGGTTGTATTGGGAGAGACATGCTCAAGATAATATAACTCCGGATTATTCTCTGAACCGGGGATTGCCGTGGGTGTCCCAGCGGAGGTTGGGGGGAGAAAAACCACCGTAAGGACAATGACTACGAGAACCGGCAGGTGAATAATTATCTTATATCTTTCAGCCATAACAATTGATTGAAAATTATTATTCTTTTCGGAGATATTGGTTTTCATCCTGCTTCTGAATTAGGTTAATAATTTTAATTTTTTTGGAACACCGCGATCCGGTTCGTGTTGGTCCCGGATGCCATGTTGCCGATGCCCCAGATGTTCGAGGTCTTGGTGAAGTGCTGCTGGTTGATCACCACGCACGCGCAGTCAAAGCCGGCGCTGATACCGAGCGGCACGACATGCTCCTCGAGCCGGATCGTCCTCTTCCGGACCTCACCTACCTCGAATGCGACAAAACCCCCGGGACGGGTGACCCGGTACAGTTCGTCGAACACCGCCCCCATGACCTGCGTCCATTCCCCGATACTCCGGGCCATGGTGATCGCCTTCCCGACTTCGTCCGCCGCAAGGCCGTTGAACCAGCACCGGAGCCAGTTGTCCTCGCGGTACTGCACGATATCCAGGAACGGTGGGGACGTTACCGTGAGCTGCACCGAACCATCCGGTATCTCCGGTGTGCTGCGGGCGTCCCTGGTCAGCAGGACCGCCTTCTTCCCGGCCCGGGCAAGGTTCCTTGTCTCCGCATCGGAAATGTTCCGCACCAGGCTTTTGGTCTTTGTTAAAATGATCCGGCGCGTGTCCCGGTAGTCCGGTTCCTGCCCGCGTTTTTTGTTGATCCGCTGCTGGCTCCTTGGCGACACTGCCTGGTTCGGGGGGAGGGTGTAAACCGAGAAGAATCCTTTTGAATGGCCGGTGAGCCGGTTGGTTGCCACCATCGCGATCCAGCGGTCAATCATGTCGTCGCGGCAGGCAGTCTTCCTGCCCAGGAGGTATGTACGCAGAGCGACTATTTCCTTCTCGGTACCGGGATGGTAGAACATGGAGAGGTCGATCTCCGCCGGCACATCGCCCCGGGGGATACCTTCCAGGCGTTTTTCAACCGCAGGAAGGGACGGCGGGAAAAACCGGGGCTCGGTCATGATCCGGGACAGGGGATTTGCATCGTTTGCGATCACGTCGCGGCCCATGAGACCCGCCTCGATGACGGTCGTGCCCCGGCCACTGAACGGGTCGTACACGGTATCACCCTTCCGGGTGAGGAGGCCGATAAAAAACCGGGGCAGCTGGGGCTTGAAGCAGGCGCGGTAGGAGACCTCGTGAATCGGGGAGGCCTGCCGCTGGCGGGATGTCCAGAACTCGTTGATAAAGAGTTTCGCTGTTTCAGTCCCGCTCTCCGGCTCGCGGATTTCCGTGGAGCGGCCGTCCTGATTCCGGAACATGCCGAGGTAGCGTGCGAGATCCTCACCGGTGGTTATGTTCGGCGCTGTCGCCATCTCGTACACGATGTTGACGGACAAAGGTAAAAGGGTGTATGAATCGAACGGGCCCGGCTGCCCCTACCGATATGCTCAAAAAGCGGGAGACCCAAAAGGGGGCATGGTGGATATCCGGCATGACGCGATCGCCCGAAGAATCCCCACGCCGCAACGGCGCCGGCCGGGACTTTATGGAGATGACAAAGTACGTCTATATCGGGAAGAGCGACCAGCAGCGGGGCCTGCCGCAGCCACCGATCGAGCTCCCGCCGGATCCCGGTCTTCCGGTCTTCGATCTCCCCTGGCCGGAGAGCCTGGAGATCCCGCCGGTCGATCTCAGGGATGCGATCGGACGGCGCCGGAGTGTCCGGGCATATGCCCATACACCGCTCAGCCGTGAGGAACTCTCCTTCCTCCTCTGGTGCACGCAGGGTGTCCAGCAGGTGTCCGGCAATTTCTGGACGATGCGCACGGTCCCTTCTGCCGGCGCCCGCCACGCGTTTGAGACGTACCTGCTGATCAATGCTGTCATGGGATTCGATCCGGGCCTGTACCGTTATCTTGCCCTCACGCACCGGCTCCAGCTCGTGGACCGGGATCCCACAATCGCCCACCGGATCACTGCCGCATGTTTCGACCAGTTGTTCATCCTCCGGAGCGGCGTGACATTCATCTGGACCGCGGTACCGTACCGGATGACGTGGCGGTACGGCGAGCGGGGTTACCGCGACCTCCACCTCGATGCCGGGCATGTCTGCCAGAACCTGTACCTCGCCGCGGAGGCTGTCGGCTGCGGAGTCTGCGCCATTGCGGCGTTCGAGGACGATATGATGAACACGATTCTTGGGATCAACGGTACTGACCAGTTCGTCATCTACCTTGCGACGACCGGGAAGAGAGCGTAATGTAGTGCAGATCGGCCGTTACGACGTGTGGGCGCCCGTCGTGTCAAATGCCGGGGGATACCTGACGGTCCCTGAGATCCCGTCCAGTGCATTATCTTCGAGCGGGAGCACCATGAAGGCTTCATCGGGGCAGGGGAACGGTGCATTGATGCCGAATGCCCGTGCAGGAAGAAATCCGAACTTCGGGTAATATGTCGGGTGGCCGACGACGATCACGATCCGGTGCCCGAGGCGCCGGCATTCCTTCAGTCCCTCTTCAATCAGGGCAGCACCGATACCAAGGCACTGGAAATCCTGGTGGACAGAAAGGGGGGCGAGGGCGAGGGCAGCCGTCTCGATACCATCCGCGATGATCGTGACGGGAGGGAAAAGGATGTGTCCGATGATCCTGCCGCCGGACACTGCCACGAGCGAGAGCTGGTAATCAAAATCCCCGTCCCTGCGAAGTTCTTTCACGAGCCGTGCTTCGCCATCCTGGCCGAATGCCTGGAGATTGACCTCAAAAATAGCGTCGGTATCTTCGGCACCTTCCGGCCGGATTATGTATGAACCCATCTCTTAATCTGGGATGGATGAGATGATAAAGGAGATTTGGATCATCTGGGCCGGGTTTGCAGGTGAAAGGGTGAAATAGCAGGCACCGCGAACCATTAGATAATGAACGCCACCCTCCGGGCATATGCCGACCTGCTGCGCATCCAGTTCTCGTTCGCGTGGCCGCTCCTCTTTTGTTCCGGGTATCTTCTCGCGATCGGACTCTCCGGCACCGTGATCTGGGCAGACCTTCTCAAAGTCGCCCTGATCGGCTTCTTCGGGTTCGAGGCAGGGCTGGTGCTCAACGATTACAATGACCGTGAGATCGATAAAAAAAGCGCGGGGGACAACCGCCTGACCTGCTACTGGCGGTTCTATGGCACCCGCCCCCTTGCAGAAGGCCTCATCCCTCCCCGGCATGCCCTCATCCTGTTCTGCCTCTTTACCGGGATTGCTGCGGTTCTCATCCTGACTCTTCCCTATCCACATTCGATCTACGTGCTGCTCATTATGGCATACAGTTACGTTGTTGAGATCTTCTACCAGGAGGAGAAGCGTATCCCTCAGGTCTTCCCCTTCCCGCAGGTCATTGGCCGGACAGACTTTGCCCTCTTTCCGGTTGCCGGGTATATCTGTGCCGGGCTGCCGGATATCACTGCGGCCCTGTACTTCCTCTTCTTCTACCCCTTCGCGCTTGCCCATCTCGGGGCAAACGACCTGATCGACGAAGCAAACGATCGTGCGAGAGGGCTGCGGACCGTCCCGACGATCTATGATGCAGAACGGACCCGGATCTGGATTGCCGGGTTCACGATCATCCATGCCATGATGGCGTTTCTCTTCGCCACAAGGCTTGGCCCTGTCCCTGTTGCGGGGATTGCATCCGGCCTCGTGCTCCTCGTAATCGCCAATATCATAATCCTGAAAGGAAAAACGCCCGATGCTGCACTGAAGGCTCTGCCGCTGTTCCACGGGGCGATGGTAATTTACGCTGCCGGGATCTGTGCGGGGACGCTGCTGGCGGTTTGATGTATCTGATGAGATGATACAAGTACAGGTACCTTTTAGAACCGGATCCTGGTTTTGTTGTGAAAACCAGATCGCGGTTTTCATTTCAGATTCGGATCCTGATTTGGTAATGTTGATCGCGATCATGATCGCGATTGAAAAACTATCCGGAAAAACCGGGGATCAATGTTCAGATCAGATTCGATTCCCGATTTTTGGATCAAAATCGGGATCCGTTTTTCATTTTGAGATCGATCCGTGATTGAAACCCGGGTCCGGGCGGACTTTCACAGACGGAGTGATAATCCGGGATCCGTTTTTTATACGAAAATCGGATCGCGATTGAAAACCGATCCGGAAAAATCAGGGATCGATGTTCAGATTAGATTCGATCCGCGTTTTTTGGATCAAAACCGGATCCCGGTTTTCAGATATTCTTCAGATCTCCTGATCCGGAAAGTGAAACCCCCCCTGCGCCACCAGTCCCCTTTCGGGGGACGGGGCGCATTGCGATCGTGAATAAGACCGTTTCCAATGAAATTCCCGAAAACCTTCTGAGTGACTATCGCAATGCGGGGGCTGCCACAGCGGCGGGGGCAGAGCGTCAGCGGAGCCCCCAAGAGCGCGGATCCAATGATTTCAGGAGAGCGCAATTTTTTTTAAAAAACATCGACAGCCCCTTCTGGACTGGGAACCTGAAACAATCAAATCTCACGATACCTGATTTTTTTATATCCTCAGCAGCCGCTCGTTCTCCCGCAGCCACTCCCGCCGCTTCCGGTAGTCCGGCATCAGCCCCTCCACCTTCTCCCAGAACTTCCGGGAATGGTCCGGCTGGCGGAGGTGGACGAGCTCGTGGACAATCACATAGTCAACGATAGAGAGGGGCGCCTGGATGAGCCGCCAGCTGAAGTTGAGACCGCCCCGGTGGTTGCACGAGCCCCAGCGCTGCGTGGCGTCGGTGATGCGGATGCCCGCCGGGGAATAGCCGGTCATCATCGAGAACCACATGCACCGCGACCGTATCTCCTTTGCCGCCTCCTCCATGTACCAGTGCCGGATTGCCCGCGGGATGTCAGGACGGATGGTCCGCGGGACGAGGAGGCGATCGGTGCGCAGGATTGTCGTGCCCCCGTCATCGGTGATGTGCAGCGGGTAGGGGCGGCCGAGGAACCAGAAGATCTCGCCCTCCCCATAAACATGAGGAACCGCCTGCGGTCTTTGTTTCATCTCGCAAATTTTCTTTAAGATCCAGCCGCTCTTCTCCCGGATCGCCGCTTCGATCACCGCATCGGAGGCACGAAGGGGGGCCCGGATGATGAGACGGGCATCAGGGGTAACGATGAGGGCGATGGTGCTGCGCCGTGAACGGATAACGTTCTCGATGAGGATTTCTGTCATGGCCGGACCGGTATTACCGGAGTATTGTCATCCGGAAGGAGGGAAAAAGGTAGGGGCCGCGGCAATCCGTGAACTGCACCGGATGAACCGGTCCCGCACAACACACAATCATCCCCGGCTCAGCACGATGGAAACGACACTGCCCGGGATCTGCGATTCCAGTGACTGCTTGAGGGATGCGGCAAAGTCCTGCACGTCTCCCGCCCGCTGCTCCGGGTCGAAGCCAAGGAAGATCTCGATATAGATCCTTCTCCCCGAGCGGCGCGATCGCACGCCGTGGAAATCGTGGTACCGGTCAAACGAACCTGCCAGTTCGCGGAGGATGAGGATCTGGAGATCCTCTTCAAGGGTCTTGTCAAAGAGATCCGGAAGCGAGGATGAGATCTCGCGGTATCCCGCGAGCAGGAGGAACCCGATGATGATGAACGAGACGATAGGGTCAAGGTATTCCACCAGGTGGTTGGAGGCAAAGATGACCGAGACGATGAGCGTAAAGAGGATCAGAAGGTCGGAGAAGGTCTTGGCCCGGCGGAGCCGCCACTGTGCCTCGATGATCGGGGACGGGTCCCGCTGGGCCCTGCGATAGTAGGTCCGCCAGTGATAGGAGTCGGCTACAGAAGCAAGGATCATGAGGGGGATGCCGATGATCGCTGCATCGGTATCGAACGGTTCGGGATTGAGGAGCCGGAAGGTGGTGAACGCGAACAGGATGCAGAGGGAGACAAACATCACGCCGCCGGTGATGATCCGGGTGAGGGACTCGAACTTGCCCATCCCGTAATCGTAGGAGAATTTACCTCCGCGGGTCACCCGCCGGATGACCATGAGGGCAAACACCGATGCCAGCATCTCGTTGGCAACCTTGATCACATCGGCAAGGAGCGTGGCGGAGCCGGAGAGGATGACCGCAATGGTCTCCGGAACCAGAATGAGGAGGTCCATGAAAAGCCCGGCCCGGACCAGCTTCTCCAGGGGCTCGTCGGCAGCAGCGGTCCGGCTGCAGGATTCCTTGTCCGGCATACGTGTCTGTACCTTTTGGCCGGGAACTGATAAAAAACTGCAGGGATTTTCAGGAGAGGGATGGAGAGGGGAGAGGGGAGAGGACGGGGCAGCGGCGGGGCAGGAACCCCTCACGATGCTTTTGATTTTCCGTTGAACCCGTCGCTCACGACTTTCCCGTCCTTGAGCCGGACGATACGGTGGAAGTAGTCCTTGTGCCAGTCCTCGTGGGATACCATGACAATGGTCTGTCTGAACTCCTCGTTGATCTCCCGGAAGAGCTCGAGCACCATGCGCGAGTTCTCGGAATCGAGATTGGCACACGGCTCGTCAGCAAAGAGGATGTCCGGCCGGTTCACCATGGCACGGGCGATCGACACGCGCTGCTGCTGGCCGCCCGAGAGCTCGCGGGGCAGGTGGTCCCGGCGGTCGCACAGGCCGATCCGCTGGAGGATCTCGTAGCTGTCCTTTTTGATCTGCTCGTCGCTGCGGTCCTTGCGGAGCATGGCGGGCAGGGAAACGTTCTCCATCACCGTGAGATCGGGGACGAGTGCATAATCCTGGAATACGTAACCGAGCTTGTAGAGCCGGAACATGGTCCGCTCATAGTCCGTAAGGCTCGCAAGATCGGTACTGTCGATAAGGATCCTGCCGGAGCTCGGGTAATCGAGGAGGCCGAGCATGTGCAGGAGCGTGGTCTTGCCGCTCCCGCTCGCACCCATGATACCGAGGAACTCGCCCTTCTCGATATTCATGGTCACGCCGTCGAGGGCCCTGACCTCGACCGTGCCCATGCGGTAGATTTTCTGCAGGTCGGTAATCTCGATCATGTCAGGCCCTCATCGCGCTCTGGATGTCCTCGCGGGATACCTGCCAGGCCGGGACATACCCGGCAACAACCGATGCCAGGAAGAGGATCAGGCTGTTGGTCACGTAGTCCATTGGCGTCAGGTACAGCGTTGCCGACCACTCGGGGGTTACCACGGGATGGGCGGCCATGTACAGGGAGATGAGGAACGTGAGGATCACCCCGCAGAAGATCCCCATAACCGCCATGATAACGACCTGCATGCCGTAATTATGCATGATCACTTCCTTGTCAACGCCGATCGCCCGCAGGATCCCGATCTGTTTGCGGCTGTTGATGGTCTTGATGGTGATGACGATGAAGAGCACGACCGTCGTGATGACGATGCCGACGATGAGCGAGACCATGTTGATGATGGCAAAGCTCTGGAGGGCACGGCCCATGCCCTTTTCAAGCAGGTCGCTCATGGTCGAGACGCTCTCCGAGACCCCGTACTGCTCGAGCTCGTTCTTGATGAACTTCTCCGTGTAGCCGGGCTTTGTCTTGACGGTGATGTATTCTGCATGGTCGAGCGTTTTTCCTTCCACCTGCTCCATGTCGCTCCAGGTCGTGTATATGGTCTGGTCTGCGGAATACCAGCCGGTGGAATAGATCCCCTTCACCCGGTATTCGCGGGAGTACCCCGGCCCGTACTCGACCGTAATCGAGTCGCCGACCTGGACCCCCCCGAGCGATGGCTGGAACTCATCCTCCTGCTTGATGGTCCTGTCACCGGCAACCGGCTTCCCGATGATGACCTCCCCGGTATCGTCCTCGCCAAGGTAGCTGCCGGCGATCATCTTCGAGTACAGGGGAGAGACGAACTTCTCGTCGCCGGGCTTGATGACCCGTACCGAAACGCCCAGCACACGGCCCCGGTATTTCAGGGTCGCCGCTTTTGTCATGTGGGGGGTCGCCCGCTCCACCCCGGGCATGCCGTTGATTAGGTCGAGCACGGCGTCGAGATCGTTGACGTACTGCTCCCCGCTCTTGGGGCCGACAAGGACATTACCTGTCTCGTAATCCACGATCTGCGTTGTGATGCTCTGCCCGATCCCGTTGAAGAGGCCGGGCAGGAAGACCATGTTGGTGAAGCACATCGCGATGATGAGCACGGTCAGGACTACACTCGAGCGGCTCCCCCGCTGGAGCGACCTGAGCGCCAGCAGGAATGCGACCTTCAGCTCTTTCTTTCCCATGGGAACTTACCGTCGCCGTTAACCTTCGGGAGGTACCAGTACCGGTAACCGACAAATCCGAGGACGACAAGGATGACCAGCAGGAACACGATCGTTCCGGTCAAATCCGTTGGCGTGACCCGCAGGTTCATCGGCCGGGTCATCGTGTGGGTACCCATGTCGTCAGTATAGGTTATCGTCAGGTTGTAAGGGTGGTTTCCGCCCTTCGCACCTTCAAGAAGGAAGATGACCGGGGCATCGTTACCGGGCTTGATCTTGCCGATGAACGCTTCCTTCTTGCCCTCGACCGGCAGATCAATCACTGCCGAGACCTGCTTGGCCTCACCGGTACCGGTGTTCTCGACACGGATGGTGAGGTCGAACGGCGTGTCCTCGGCCAGGCGGGGCGGGCTGGTGTCGACTGAAACAAAGCCAAGCTCTGCCTTGCCTTTCATCATGATGTCGATCCCGGTCTGCTCGGTTACAACAGTCCCGTCAAGGGCATTGTAGCTCACCGTAACGGGCACCCGTACAAGGCCGCTCTTGGCATCCTTGTCCGAAAGGAGCGTGATTATCAGCGTCTTATCCGAACCGGCGCCGATAGTGCCGAGGTGGTACAGGTCAGTGGACTTCGGGGCAACATCGGTGCTCACGTTGATGAGCTTCAGGGTGACGTCATCAGCCAGCAGCTGGCCTGCGTTCTTCATGGTCAGCGTCACCGGGATATCGTCGCCCGGGTTCACGCTCGCGGGGAGCGAACTCTCCATGATCAGGATGGCTTTCTTCTGGATGCCGGAGGCTGTGTTGACGTTAACCGGGATGGGATACCGGGTGCTCGTACCGCCGGTGGTATCGACCCAGACCTCGGGGAAATACATCCCGCTCTTCGAGGGTGCACGGATAGAGAAGGTGATGGTCGTGGACTGTCCCGGACCGATCTCCCCGATACGGTCGAAATCCTCGGTCAGGACTTCGATCCCGTTCTCCTCCAGGTGGACGTTCTCGATATTGACGTTGACATCCGTAGTATACGTTGTCCCGGCATAGTCGGGGGATACGCCGATGCTCTCCCTTATTGAGGAGCTCGATGCCGTGTTCTTGATGGTGACCGTGATGGTCCCGAGACTGTCCGGCATGAGGACGGACGGTGAAACCTTGTAATCGGTGATCGTAACGGTTGGAGCACCGGCAGCCTGGGCCGGCGGGATAAAAACAACCATCAGCAAAAACAGCACGAGGAATGCTGCGATGGTGCCGATCTCCCTTGATAGTGTCATGGTCATGGTATTTTCGCTCATACTGCCTCCAGTTCAATCGAACCAACGCCCTGCGTGATGGTAATCTCATTCACGGGGAGCGCGGCGGTGAAGCCGGCAGTGGTGTAGTATTCGTCAGTCTGTGCAAGTCCGCTGGATTCGATGTCTCCGACTCCCTGGTGGAGGCGGATACGGGTGTTGCTCTCTTCCGGGATGCGGAACGTAAGATCCCCGACGCCGTTATGGATGACTCCGCCAAACCGGCTCCCATGATAGCCGCTCATATCGATCATGGTATCCCCGGCCCCGGTATTGACCGTGATGGATGTCAGGTTTACATCGCCAAGTTGAATATCGCAGTCGCCCGCGCCGGCATTCACGATCACGGCAAACGGAACTGCATCGCTCAGCTTCACGTCCCAGGTGTTGTCCCAGCTCTCGGGGGCGTGGGCGAAGACCCAGTCCTTCTTTTTATGGCCGGTCTCGGTCATGGACAGCACCTTTTCAGAACCGTTCACGCTGACGGAATACTCCGGCAGCATCGCAGGTGTCGCAGCATAGACCGTGGCTTCCGCCAGGTTCTCAGGCCGGGCTCCACCGCTCACCGAGAGGTCACCTGCGCCAAAAACGATCCTGATCGCACCGGAGGACGCGTTATCCAGCGGGACGGCGGTCATGTTCGGCGACAGGATGGCGGTCCTGTTGAACGGGGTGGCAACCGGTTCGGGGCCGGGTGTAAATCCTCCGGAGAGCGCCAGGGTGCCAAACCCGATCACAAACGAGACAATTGTGATGGCGATAAGCCAGAGGATAACCTTGTTCATCGTCAGGCCGGAGAGGTTCAGGCCGACAACGATGGATGCAAGCGGATCGTCACTCCCCTTTTCCGGTTTCATGGTTCACTCTCCGTTCCCGTTATGACCCTGATGTTCCACTTGAGGTACCGGATGCATACGTGGTAGAAGAACCGGCCCAGGTAGTAGTTTCCGATCATGACGAGCAGACCGGTCGTTGTCATCCCGATCGAGATGAACATACCGGCAAGGGGGGAATACCAGACAGAGAACGCTGAAAGTCCTGCCATCTGGAGCAGGGACCAGACGATTCCCGTTATCCCTCCAAAGGTTATCATCACCCCGACAAGAAGGATGACAAAAAGCATCAGGACAAGGAGGATGAACGGCACAAGCACGAAGACGAGGTTGAAGAGGCCGAGACCGAGCGTTGCCACTACCGCGTGGACAATATTTTTGCACGACCGGTTATCCTCGGCCTTCTTCACCAGGTGCATGACCCGGATCTCCCGGGCAACATCCTCGGGCGAACCCAGGGACTTCCAGAGCTCCCCGTCAGTTCTCCCGTTCGCTTTGCCGATCGAGAAATGCTCCGAATAATCCGAGAGGATATCATCGAGCTCCTCTTTCGGGAGCGTCCCTTCAAGCCGGGTCCTGAGGATCCGGATGAATTCCTGTTCATTCTGCTGCATCGTTCTTCCCCTCGAGGAGTGCATTCACCGAAGCCGCAAACCGCATCCATTCTTCCTTCTGTTCGTGCTCTTCCTTTCGTCCGCTCTCTGTCAGCCGGTAATACTTCCGGGGCGGCCCTCCTGCAGACTCCTGCAGGTATGTCGTGACATACCCCTCATCTTTCAGGCGGTGGAGCAGCGGGTAGATCGTTCCTTCCGAGATATCGATCCGTTTTGATATCTCACTGACCAGTTCGTACCCGTAACAGTCCTTGTGTGCCAGAACAGAGAGAACGCAGATTTCAAGCACGCCTTTCTTGAACTGGATATTCATGGCTTCTTCCCGAATACAGGGAACTGCCCGGCACCGGTACAGGGTTTCTTTGGTATTCTGAGTGCTGGTTTTTTTACCGGATTCCGATTCCGGAGAGGGTAGGGCCGGGCAGGTCCGTGTCAATTGCTTAACACAGTATCTTGCATTGCAAGATACTTACTATCATTGAGAACGTGTCATATATATAATGATCGTTTTTCATCCGGATCGCCCAGCGTTCTCCCGTATGACCTGCGGTTTTGCCTGCATTCTGCAGGCCGGTCCCGGCCTATCCTGAGTCTCAGGTGTACTACCCAAAGGCATAAAACTTACCGTGAGTAAGAATAGATTACCATAAGTATACTATTCCTGAAGATGGTTTTCACCACGACCGGAGTTATTCGATCCCATGCCGCGCATCATCCCCGAATACAAGGAAGAGGTCAGGAAGAAGATCATCGATACGGCGTACCACCTTTTCATGGTCAGGGGATACCATGGGACAACCATGGAAGAGATTGCCGGGGCGCTCGGGGTCACCAAGCCGGCGATATACCAGTATTTCCCGGGAAAAGAGGATCTGTTTGCAGCGGTTTCGGAGCACGGCCGGCAGGAGCTGAAAGGCATCCTCGAGCGCTCGTACCGGGACCGCGATTTCCGGGGCGGCAGCGAGGCCCTCTTCGACGCCCTGTCCCGGTACACCCCGCAGTTCTATGGCATGTTCTCGGAGATGATGCTCCTTGCGCCGCGGAACGAACGGATCCGCCAGATCCTTGAAGAGGACCGGCGCGGCGACCTGCTGGTCATCGAACGGTTCATCGCCCGCCAGCAGGAGATGGAGCTCGTCCCGCCCCGGCTCGACGCCCATACCCTTGCACTGGCAAGTCACGCCATCATCGGTGGACTGCTCCTCGACATGAGCACCGGGCTTGACAGGGAGGAGGCAAAACGGATCTGGATAACGACCGTTGAAGCGCTCCTGAGATCAGGCTGAACAGGCATCTCGTACGGGAATCCCGGAAAAGAGCGCCCCGTCTCCTCAGGGTCTTCCCTGCGACTCTCCACCGGACGGGATAACCGGGAGGATGTTACAGGACCATATCGAACAACTCGGGATTTTCCCGGGAATAGGTTTCTCTCAGGCCCTTGAGCGGCAGGTTCTTGATATAATCGTACGAACGCGAGAGGAATGCGATCAGCTGTCCGTGGTCCGGATACCTGGCACGGAGGGATTCCGTGACACGGATAAGAGTCATCGCATCGGGGACTGTGTCGGGAACGGTCACAGTGATCATTGTTATGGAGGGTTGATCGATTACTTATGTTTTATTATTTGTCTTCTATCAGAACAGAACAGGGAGCTGCCCGTCCCGGAAGAGACGGGAAAAACAGTCCCGGGCCGGCCGCAGCCGGCGGATTACTGCTCTCCGGAAGAGTCCTGGTGGAACGGGCAGAAGCAGTTGGTGCATCCCCTGCAGACAAAGAACTGGAGCTCCGCAGCAGCGATCAGGCAGAGTGCCACGAAGACATACATGTAGGTCGGCTGGGTGAGCAGCCAGTACTGGGGGAAGACGATGAAGAATACGACCGGGACAACAATCCCGGTCTTATCCGCGAAGGTGTACGGCCCCGGCTCTCGCTGCGGGAAGAAGTGCGTAAGTTTTCCCGGGATGATGTGCCCGCAGTCCGTGTCCCGGCAGGGGCATTTCATGCAGACCGAGTAGATCAGGACAAGGCATGAAAGGAGAATCCCGACGAGATAGAGGGCTGCAAAGACAACAGATGATGCGAGGATGGCAGCAGTCGCAGTTATCACAGCCGCTGCAAGAATGAGGAGGGAAAGGATCCCATGTACGTGGCGGTTCATGGATATCATCCTGTTATAACACAGAGCGGCTTAATCATTGTGTTCGGATCCCGGGTTTTTATGGACAGCCGGCTGCCGGGAGGTCATTTATGGGTTAAGTACGCCGTTACCCCCGACGCATCCGCGCTGTCGATCCGGGCAAACCCTACCCGCTCGAACTGGACAACCTTCGAAAGCTCCTCCTTCACCCGCGGTTCGCAGGCGCCGTGCAACTCCCCTTCCGGAGTCAGGAGCCTGCAGGGGATCGTATCCTCCGCAGGGAGCCACTGGATGATCCGGGCTTTTGCTGCCCGGGCATCGGCAAGAGAGTCCCCGCCATACGAGAATGACGGCGTTCCATTGCCCCATGCGACCTTTACGTTGAACAGATCCTTGAGACGGATCATACAAACCCCTTCGCTGATCTCGGCTTTCGGTACGAGGACCTCTCCCGTAAACTCCAGCGTGCGGGTTCCCCGGGCAGCGTCCGACGGGTGGAGCAGGGCGCGGGCCGTGTGATTCTGTGCCCCTGCAACGGTTATCCTGACAGGATCCGGCACGAAGAAGTAGCGGTTCGCAACCGGGTCGACGATCTTTTTGTTCTCGGCATAGAGGTTGTCCCACGAGAACGAGATGTCGGTCTCACCGATCCCGATGGCGAGCATCGCGTTCTTCACGGCAACAGGGCTGATCCCCCGCCGGGCGAGGGCCCGGAGCGTCCCGAGCCGGATATCGTCCCAGCCGGTGTACGTGCCCTCCCGTATCCCGGCACGCATCTGCGAAGTCGAAAGGACCACTCCCTCGATCCCCATCCGGCCGTAGTGCCGGTACACCGGTACATCCCAGCCCATGTGGTCGTAGATGTACTTCTGCCGCCGGGTATTGGCGATATGGTCCTTGCCCCGGATCACGTGTGAGACGCCGAGCAGGTGGTCATCTGCAACCACCGAGAAGTTCATGAGAGGGTATACGTGGGCCTTCACTTTCGGGTGGGGCGGAGCGTCAAGGATCCGGAAGGCGGGAAAGTCCCGCATGGCGGGATCCGGGTGGTCAAGGTCCGTCCTGATCCGGACCGAGGCCTCGCCTTCCTTAAACGTGTGATCGAGCATCTTCTGCCAGAGTTCAAGGTTCTTCTCAACGGAGTTGTCGCGGCAGGGACAGGCCTGCTTTGCCATCTTGAGTTCCCTGAAATGTTCGTTGTCGCAGGTACAGACGTACGCACCCTTCCTCTCGATCAGCTGCCGGCAGAGATCGTAGTAGATAGGAAGGCGGTCGCTCTGGGTGACCACCTCGGTGATCCCGAGACCAAGCCATTGTATATCTTCCTGGACGGTGTCGTACGCCTCGGGATCGACCCGTTTGGGATCAGTATCCTCGATGCGGAGGATATAGCGGCCGCCGTACTGCTTCACGTAGGCATCGTTAAGCGCAGCTGCCCGGGCGTGCCCGATGTGGAGCGGCCCCGATGGATTGGGGGCAAAGCGCATGACAACGCCCTTTTCTGCCTTCTCAAGATCGGGGAGCACCTTCTTATGCTCGTGCTTCTCCGAGAGGGCAGCTACCATCTCCGGCGCCCGCGCCTGCAGTGTAGCAGCCCGTTCTTCAAAAGAGAGTTTTGCTACATCGGCAATAGCATCCTTTGCAAGGCCAGAGACCTCCTTTGCCCTGCCCCGGAGCTCGGGGTGGGCACCCATAACCATGCCGATGACCGCTCCTGCCTGAGGCACGCCCCCGTGCTTCACCGCGTTCTGCAGTGCGCAGAGAAAGAGGATCTCCCTGATGTCGTCCCCGGCCATCCTAAAAGCTCCGGGTGACGAAGAACTCGCCGATATCCATCAGGAGCTGCCGCTCTCTGGATGCAGGGAGCACCGAGAGGTGCCGGCTGCTGTCGGCCACGAGGTCGGTTGCGGACTTCTTGACGTCATCGATCACGCCGGCATCGGTCAGTTCCTGTATTGCCTCCCTGATGTCTTCGGATGAGAGGTCCCTCTGGTACTTCTTCAGGTTGAGGCCTTTCTCCCGGGCCCGGATCATGAGGAGGGTCTGCTTGCCCTCGCGCAGGTCGGAGGCCTGGTCCTTCCCGCTCTTCTCCGGGGGGGTCAGCAGGTCGATGACATCGTCCTGGATCTGGAACGCGATGCCGGTGTTGAGCCCGAAGTTGTACAGCGCCTTCACCTGCCGGTCGTTCCCGCCGGCAAGGATCGCACCGATACCTGCCGCCGCCGCGTACAGGACGCCGGTCTTCTTCTTCACCATCTCCAGGTACTCTCCTTCGGTGACATCGGTCCGGTGTTCGAAGGACATGTCCATATGCTGGCCTGCGCAGATCTCGTCACAGGCTTTCGCGAGCATCATCACGGCACGGACCTTCGCATCATCCTTTGCCTGCGCCATGCAGAGGTGCTCGAAGGCCCGGGCGTACAGGACATCGCCGGCAAGGATGCCGGTCGGCATGTCCCATTTCGTGTGCACGGTAGGGGCACCGCGCCGGAGGCTGTCGTCGTCCATGATGTCGTCGTGGACGAGCGTGAAGGTGTGCGTGACCTCAAGGGCAAGCGCTGCGTGCAGGATTTCATCCGAGCTGCCCGGTTTCACGGCGTCTGCAGCGAGCATCACAACAGCCGGGCGGAGCCGTTTACCGCCTGCAGCGAGGAGGTGGGCTGAGGCCTTGTTCAGTTCGCCGGTCTTGTCGACGAAGTACCGGTCGATCATGTGATCGATGGTTTTTGCAACCGATGCAAGGTAGGATGGAAGTTCCGACATGGTTATCCTCGTTTATGCAATCTTCAGCCGCTGGCCGTTCCTCAGCAGGTGGACGGTGGAGTTGGCAGTATACCCCATCTCCCCGGCGAACTGGGTATATTCCGCGGTCATGGACATGCTCCCGTGCGCAGGGATGACGTGCTGCGGCGAGAGCATCTGGATCATCTCGTAGTGGTCCTCCCGGTACGCGTGGCCGCTGACGTGGAGATCCTCGAAGATCCGCGCCCCGACCAGTTTCAGCCGGGCCTCGACCAGGTGGCGCTGGCCGAAGTTCAGCGGGCTCGGGATGATGTTGGCCGAGAAGATGACCTTGTCGCCGCCCGTGATCTGGTAAGGGGTGTCCCCGGTCGCCATGCGGGTCAGGATCGAGCCGGGTTCCCCCTGGTGACCGGTGACGATTGGCAGGAACTGTCCCTTGCCTGCCTTCATCATCCGGCGCAGGGTCCGGTCGACCGTGCGACGGTTGCCAAAGACGCTCGTGGTCTCGGGGAAGGAGACCAGTTTCATCTGCTCTGCCGTCACCGCATACTTCTCCATGGAGCGGCCGAGCAGGACCGGTTTCCTCCCGATCTCGTGGGCGCATTCCGCGATCGTCTTGATGCGGGAGATGTGGGACGAGAAGGTGGAGACGATGATCGCATTCTTGTCATCCTCGTAGCTTGTGATGGTGTCCCGGACAAGGTCGCGGGCCACCCGTTCGCTCGGGCACCGGCCCTTCCTGCCGATGTTGGTGCACTCGACAATGAGGGCGAGCACGCCTTCCTTCCCGATCTGGCGGAGGCGGGCAAAGTCCGGGGGCTCGCCGATAACCGGGCTCCGGTCCAGCTTGAAGTCCAGAGCATAGACAATGGCTCCCTGAGGGGTGTGGAGGACCGGGATGACCGAGTCGATGATCGAGTGCTGGACGCGGACGAACTCGAGGGTCAGTCCCTGGGACAGCGTGTACCGCTGGCCGGCTTTCAGGGCGAAGAGCTTGTTGGGGATGTTGAACTTCTGTTCGCCGGATATCTGCTGCCGGATCAGCTCCGTGGTGTACGGGGTCCCGATGATCGGGGCGTTGTACCGGTGCGCCAGTTTCGGGATCGCACCGATATGGTCCAGGTGCCCGTGCGAGCAGACGATTGCCCTGACCGTCCCATCACCTGTATTCAACACCGTATCGTCGGGGATTGCCTTGATCCTGATAAGATCAAGGGAGTGCATGTTCTCGATCTCCGCGTCCTCGTGGATCATTACCTGATCGATGCGGAGCCCCATGTCGAAAATGACAATTTCCTTTCCGCAGCGGACAGCGGTCATGTTCCGCCCGACTTCGTCGTATCCTCCGACTGCGATTATCTCGATATCCATTCTGTATCTCCTGAGTGCTGTGACTGGTTATTCCTTTTGAAAAATCCCCTGGTTTCGCAGGTTATCGTTTTATCCGTGCCGGGTTATCCTTATCAATCATCTGCCGGGTCTTTCCCGTGATTTGCAGGGATGCCTTCCGGAGGTCGGGAACACGGGCTGATCCGGTCAGGAACATGGCAACCGTGAGCTCCCGGTGGATCGTTTCGATCACCGCAGAGAGCGCCTTGTCGTCCGTCATGGCCGGTTTCAGCAGCGGGAGCGCCATGCCGCAGAGGTCTGCTCCGAAAGCGAGTCCCTTGGCGATATCGAGGCCGCTGCGGATGCCGCCCGATGCGATGACCGGCCCGCCGGTTGCAAGCACCTCGGCAAGGGTGACGACCGTGGGGATGCCCCATGCCGCAAAGTCTTCGCCGAGCGACTTGAGTTTCCGGTCACCGGCCCGCTTGCTCTCGTCGGCCCTGACGCTCTCGACTGCGGCCCAGGACGTCCCGCCCCAGCCGCCGGTGTCTATGGCCTTCACGCCGCAGCCCCAGAGCCTGCGTGCAACGGCTGCTGAGATCCCGCACCCGGTCTCCTTGACGATGACCGGTTTTTTGAAATCCCGGCAGAGCCCTTCGATGGCCGCAAGGCAGCCGGTTGCGTCGTGGTCGCCCTCCGGCTGGATCGCCTCCTGCAGGAAGTTGAGGTGGATAGCGATTGCGTCCGCATCGATCATCTCCACAGCCCGCTCCGCCCACCCGATGTCGTGGTCGCGGAGCTGGACAACGCCAAGATTTGCAACAAGGAACGCGTGCGGTGCCTCGTCGCGGACAACCGAGAAGGTGTCGGCAAGCGACGGGTTCTCGAGCGCAGCCCGCTGGGAGCCGACACCCATGCCGATGCCGTACCGTTCCGCGGCCCGCGCGAGCCGGGCGTTCGTCTCCTTCGTGCCGGGATGCCCGCCGGTCATTCCCGAGATGTAAAGGGGAGAGGAGAAGGTGTGACCCAGGAACCGGCACTTCAGGTCGATCGTTCCCATGTCGCATTCCGGCAGGGCGTTGTGCACGAACCGGATATCTGCAAACCCGGCATCGCCGCTCTCCACCTCTTTCTCCGCACAGATGCGGAGGTGATCGAGTTTCCGTGATGATGTAAACTGTTTCTTGTCTGCCATTCGACCTACTCCCCCCTCACGATCGTACCGCCATGGCCGGATCCGGCAAGGAAGTCCGGGATGCGCGAGACATGAAAGATATCTGACCGGATCCCTGCGTCCGCAAGGCCGAGCAGTTCGTCGATCTTCCCCCGCATGCCGCCGGTGACATCGGTATGCCGGGAGTTGCCGATCCGGAGCGCCGTCACCGTCTTTTTTGTGATTGACGGTACGACCGCATCCCCGTCCAGTACTCCCGGCACATCGGTGGCAAGCCCCACGCGGCCGATCTTCAGTGCAACCGCGAGATAGCTGACAAGCTGGTCGCCCGACACGATGCAGGCCCCGCGGGAGAGGTCCATCACCACGTCGCCGTGGATCACGGGGACCATCCCGAGCGCCAGCATCTTCTCCAGGTGCCTGGTCTCAAAGCCGATCAGGCGGCCGTTGTCCGCGATCCCGATATGAAGCGGGTGGATGCCGACAGCCGTCACCCCTTTTTCCCGGAGGGAGTCGACAACCGCACTGTTAAGGCTGCTGACCGCCCGGTGCGTGACAACGATCCCCTCGGTCTCCCCGGGCTTTGCACCCTTGTCGAGATGGTAGTGTTTCGCCTCGGGATGCCCGCAGGAACCGGCACCGTGGATGACCACGATCCCTCCGGCCCGGGCACCGGCGATCGCAGAGGCTATTGCGGCCAGCTGGCCGCGGTTGACCGCACAATCAGCCTGTTTGTCAGTGATGACGCTCCCGCCCAGTTTCAGGATCAGCCGTTCAGACATTCTTCTCCTTCCTGACGCCTTCCGTGTCGATGCCGGTCACAATGGCCCGCGCCTCGCATTTCTCTAGTGCCTGGGCAACGCGGTGCTTCAGCTGCTTGGGGCAGAGCGCCACCATGCTCCCGCCCCCCCCGGCGCCTGTGATCTTTGCCCCGAACGCCCCGGCGCCCCGTGCTGCGATCACCATCTTTGCCAGCTGCGGGTGGCCGACCCCGAGCACCTCGAGCAGGTGGTGGTTCATGTTCATGTACCGGCCCAGCTCCCGGGGATTGCTCAGGTGGTGGATAGCGCTCATGGTGACCCCCTCGATGGCGTCGAGGACCGGGTCCACGATCTTCGGGCTTGCCTTTTTCAGGTCCGCCACCTGCTCCACCATCCGTGCCGTGCTGTGCGACACGAGCGAGTCCCCGACCACTAGGTGCATGTTCTGCGGGGGCAGCCGCCGCCGCGACCCGCCGGCAATCAGGATGATCCCGCCATACGTGGACACGGTGGTGTCGGTGGGGCTCGCCCGCCCCTTCTGGACCTTTTTCTCGATCTCGAATGCCATGTCCGCGATGTCCTCGCGGGTCTTGTTCAGCCCGAACTCGTCGTTGATCGCCGAGAGCGTCGCCACCGTGACGGCTGCCGACGACCCGAGGCCGGAGGAACTCGGGATCTGGGAATTGATGTACACGCTGCCGATCACGTTCATGGCTTCGAAGCAGCCGTCGATATAGGGGGACTTGGCACGGGCTGCCCGTTTCGTGTCCCGCACGGTGACGAACACCCGCGGTTTGATCGCCATGGCTATGCCGGGCTTTCCGTATACCACTGCATGTTCGCCGAACAGGAAGACCTTGCCCGGCGCACTCCACGTTGCCAACCTAGATCACCGCAATACTCGCGTACCCCACGACTTCCCGCTGATCGCCGGTCACATCGCCGCTCGTTGCGTACCGGATCAGCTTCGCCGCTTTCGCCCCGAGGCCTGCACAGGCGGTCACCATCGCGGTGATCGGGCCGTACCCGCAGGCGGTCACCCGCCGTTCCGCGATCCGCCGGTAGAACTCCTTCGTGTCGAGCGTGAGGAGCGGCTCGATGGCCCAGAGGTCGTCCGACTTCGCCTTCTGTGCCGGGACATAATGGGAAAAGTCGCTGGACGCAACGATCCGCACGTCCCGCTTCGTCTGCCGGATCGCATGGACGATCTTCTCCGCAAGACGCACGGTACCCGGATAGTCCTGCTGGCCCATCATGACCGGGGCGATCCGGGCCCGGGGGAAGCGGTACTTGATGAAGGGCACCTGCACCTCGAGAGAATGCTCGTCGCGGTGCGAGAGTTCATCGGTCTCGATATCCAGTGCCCGGACAAAGTCGGTATCCGTATCAACCACGCCGAGCGGGGTTTCCCACGGCACCGCGGAAACGCAGTTGATATATCCCCGGTGGGAGGGGCCGATCACAACAAAGGTCCCGGAGAACCCCGGGGGGATCGCGGCGAATGCGGTTGCTGCAACCTGCCCCGAATAGATGTACCCGGCATGGGGGGAGACGATGCCGAGGGGATTTCCTTCCGGCGTCAACCCTGCGAAGAACTTCTCCAGGAGCTGCTCAAGATGAGACGGTTCACGCGGGTAAAACATGCCGGCAACAGCGCATGTTCGCATTGTCATCGGATTACCCTCTGGTTCTCCTGTTATATCCAGATATCGGTCACCGGAAAAAGGGGAGACCTGTATCAGAAATCGGTCTCGAAATCCTCGGGGGTGAGAGCCGTGGAGATACCGCGGAGACGGAGCATCTCGCGGGTCAGGAGGAAGTAGATCATCGAGAGAGCCTTGCGACCCTTGTTGTTGGTCGGGATGACGAGGTCGACGAACTTGGTCATGTTGTTGGTATCGCAGAGGGCAAGGACGGGGATGCCGCACTGGACCGCCTCGTTGATGACCTGCGCATCACCGATCGGGTCAGTGACGACGACAACCTGCGGCTCGATGTAGCCTTCCAGGACCGGGTTGGTCAGGAGGCCCGGGATGAACCGGCCGGTGGCGGACATGGCGCCGATGGTGTCGGCGAACTTCTTGGCCGGGTACTGGCCGTACTGCCGGGAGGTGACAACGAGGATGTTGGGGGCCTCGTACTGGTTTAAGAACTTGGCCGCGGTCTTGATGCGGGCATCGGTCTCGCGGATGTCGAGGATGTAGAGGCCATCGCCGCGGACGCGGTAGATGAACTTCTTCATGTCCTCGCTCTTCTGCTGGGTGCCGATGTGGACACCGGCTGCAAGGTACTCCTCGACGGGGATGAGCGGCTCTTTCAATTCGATTTCCATTTCATTTACTTGGGTCATAGCTGTTCCTCAATGCGAATCAGTTCGTTTAATTTTGCAATGCGTTCTCCGCCCACCACGCCGCATTTCAGGAAAACGCAGGAGAACGCGGTGGCAAGGTGCGCGATGGTTGTATCGGTGGTCTCGCCGGACCGGTGACTCATCACCGTGTCCAGGCCATGGGTGTGGGCAAGCCGGACCGCCTCGAAGGTGTCCGTGAGCGTCCCCACCTGGTTGGGTTTTATCAGCACGCAGTTGGCGGCATCCTTCTCGATACCCTGCTGGATGCGGTCAACCTGCGTGACAAAGAGATCGTCGCCACAGACAAGGCAGCGTCCGCCGACCTGGCTGTTCAGCTCGGCGAATGCGTCGAAGTCGTCCTCGAACAGGGGATCCTCGACATAGACGAGGTTGTACTTGTCCACGAGTTCCGCGACATAGGCAATCTGGTCTTCCGTGGACCGCACGGTCTTCCGGTACGTGTAGGCTTTCCCGTCCCACATCTGGCTTGCTGCGATGTCAAGCCCCATGTCGACCTCGACGTTCATCTCATCGGCGACAGAGCCGGTTGCCTCGGCAATGAGCTCAAATGCGAGGGCATCGTCTATCTGCGGTGCCCACGCACCCTCATCACCCTTGCCGCAGGACTTCTTGTGTTTCTTTAAGAGTTCTTTGACATGCCGGTGGACCGCCGCGTTGGCAAAGACTGCCTCCTCGGTATCCGTGGCGCCGCCGGGCACGACCAGGAACTCCTGGATCTCGGTCGCGTTGGCCGCGTGCGCCCCGCCGCCGATGACGTTCCCGAGCGGGAGCGGCATCTCCTTTGCAAACGCCCCGCCTAGGTAGCGGAAGAGCGGAAGACCAAGCGACGATGCCGCTGCCTTCGCATTGGCAAGCGAGAGCGCAACGGCAACGTTAGCACCGATGCCCGAGAAGTCGGCAGTGCCGTCGATGTCCCGGAGCTGCTCGTCGAATCCTTCCTGGTCTGCGGCATCCATGCCGATCAGGGCCGGGATGAGGTTTGCGATGGCATTGTCGAGCGCCTCGTCGACCGGCTTCACCTTTGCCTCGAACGAGCCGGTGCTGGCGCCGCCCGGGGCCGCCGACCTGCCGTGGCCGCCCGTGGTGTACACGTCGGCCTCGACAGTTGCATTGCCCCGGCTGTCCAGGATCTTCCGGAGTTCAATAACCTCGATGGTGGTCATGGCGCTCACTTCCTCTTTACGGTAATGGGGATGGTGTTGTTGCTGAATTCCTCGACCGCGATCTCCAGCGGATCGATCTTCGTCGTGGTGATAAGTAACGGAGCACCCATTGATATCTGCAGAGCCCTTGCTCCAATGATCCTTGCCCGTTCATACCGGGTATATGTCTGCGTCTGCATTTGTCGTCCTCAGGATTTTTTATATGTGTACAATTGGAATGGGGTCGCTGAGATTCGAACTCAGGTCACTGCGTCCCGAACGCAATAGGATGGTCCAGGCTACCCTACGACCCCGCATTCATCTAACCCTGCTTACTGGTACGGATTGAGCTCGTCAATGATCTCTTTGTGCGTCAGGAGCATGCGCCTGCAGCAGTACCGGGAAATATGAAGATCGTCGAGGATCTTTTTGGGATCCTCTCCCTTCTCCCGCCGTGCCCTGAACTCTTCCCACGCTGCGGAAATTGGTTTTCCGCAGGTGAAACACCGGACTGGAATCACGATCTAACCTCTCATCATATCTTTTGGTTCAGCGATAAGACTTTTGGAACTTCTTGCGTGCACCGCGACCGTGCGGCTTCTTGGTCTCTTTCTGCCGCGAGTCGTTGACCAGGAGCGTCCTGTCGTAGGCCAGGAAGATGTCCTTCATCTGGGGGTCGTTGTGCCACTTGACAATACCGCGGGCGAGCGCGGTCCGGACCGCCTCGGCCTGTCCCATGACACCGCCGCCGGCAACGTCGATGACGACGTCGACGCCGTGGATGGCGTTGGGGACAAGGAGGATCGGTTCGGCGATCTTCATCCGGGTTGTTTCGGAGCCGAAGGCTTCGAGCGGTACCGAGTTGACGCGGACGACGCCCTTGCCGGCCTTGAGGGTTGCCCGGGCGATTGCTGTCTTGCGTTTTCCGCTTGTGTTGATGATCTTGACCATATCGGGTGCCTCCTCAGAACTTGGCTCCGAGGAACGTGCACACTGCGCCGAGCGTGACGTGGTTCGGGTTGTTCAGGCGGTTCATGTGGACCTCTTCGGGCACTTCCATCTCCTTGCCCACGAAGTCCACCGGGATGCCGACATAGCACTTGATCCGCTTCATGGCTTCGACGCCGCGGGGGCGCTTGTAGGGGAGCATGCCGCGGATGGTCCGCTTCATGAGGTGGTCGGGCCTGCGGGGGACAAACGGTCCCCAGTGGGCGCCGCTCGCACCGCGTTCCCGCTTGTGCTGGTAGTTGCCGAGCACGCGTGCGCGGCTGCCGGAGATGATGGCCTTTTCTGCGTTGACGATCGCGATCTCTTCACCCGCAAGCGCGCGCTTCGCGGTGATGCTTGCAAGGCGTCCGAGGAGCAGCCCGTCGCCGTTGATGATGGTTACCATTGCTTCTTCACCTCAGGATCCGGACACCGCTGCCCTTGGGGTTGTCGCTGATGAGCTGTTCGATGGTCATGCACTGTCCCTTGGCGTCCCGGATCTTGCTGGTGGCCGATGCCGAGAAGTTCAGCGCCGCGATCTTCACGGACTGTTCCAGCACGCCGCTCCCGAGCACCTTGCCGGGGACGAGGATCGTCTCGCCTTTCTGGGCGTAGCGGTTGATCTTGGACAGGTTGACCTCCGCGTAGTTCCGGTTGGGGGTCTCGAGCCTGCTTGCGATCTCTCGCCAGATCTTCGCCTCGTTCTCGCGTGACTTGTTTTTGAGGAGCGAGATGAGGGTGGTGAGACGGGGGTTCGTCTTCTCTATGATTCGTGTCATTTCTTTTCATCCCCTGATAATTCGCCGAGCTGTTGTTCCAGCGTGTCTGCCTGCTCCTTCATAAAAAGCAGCGCACGGTTCATGATCTCTTTGACCGGCAGGGACCCGTCGCTCTCGACCATGTAGATAAAACGGTCGTTCTCGGCGGATATCACAATTGCCGGCTCGTTGCCTATCCCGGTCGACAGGCAGGCCCGTTCGCAGAGCCTGCACATCGAACAGTCGGGAAGTTTTCCTGATACAACCTGGACTTTCTTACCCTTGACTGCAAGAATCCCGCGGGGGCACTCGTCAACACAGAGGCCGCAGGCGTCGCAGGCATCACTGATGGTGACCACGGGATGGTTCTTGTACCCGCAGACGAGCGTGGGCTGCCACTTGGCATGGGCCCGGCCGGTATTGAGGATGGCCCTGGCCTCGATGACGAGTTTCTGCCCCTTCGTGAGCTTCACGATGGGGATGTTGTCGTATACCGGTGCGGTTTTGGGGTCCTGCGGGATCAGGTCGCTTGACAGGACCGTCCGCGGGCCTTCGACAGAGAGGGTATACGTTGCCGTGCAGCCCGGGCATCCCGCCCCGCCGCACGAGCATGTGTCCGGTGTGGAGTAACTGGAAAGGTCTGTTTTTAAGGGAATGAGCCCCAGCCGGTGGGCCAGCATCTCGTCGAAGAGTGCGCTCGTGTTGTCGTAGATGCGCACATCCTCGATGGCAAGGGTCGGTACTTCACCGATCATTGCGCGGCGGAATGCGTTGGCAAAGGCCGTGCTCGCTCCCGAGAGCGTGAATCGTGCGAGGGAGTCGTCCAGACTGGCGAATTCGATCTCCATCAGACTCTCCTTCCTCTCCTGCCGCCCTTGGGCCGGCACGAGTCGTGGGGAATCGGCGTTACATCTTCGATGCGGCCGATGCGCATGCCTGCACGGGCAAGGGCGCGGATGGCTGCCTGGGCACCGGGCCCGGGGCTCCTCTGCTTGCCCTGGCCGGGCGCACGCACCTTGACGTGGACACCGACGATTCCTTTCTCACGGGCGGTCTGGGCAACGTTACCCGCCATCTGCATTGCGGCATAGGGCGAGCTCTCGTTGCGGTCCTGCTTGACGACCATCCCGCCGCTCGACTTGGTCACGGTCTCAGCACCGGACAGGTCGGTGATGGTGATGATGGTGTTGTTGAAGGACGCAAAGATGTGGGCGATGCCCCACTTCTCCTTCTCGTTTGCTGCCATGGGTTACCTCCTCCCGCCGCGGTATCCTTCGGACTGCGGCATGGGCTTGGGGTTGCTGGCGGGCTTGGCGATCCGGACCTTCTCCGGGTGGGCGTCGGAAACGAGCGGCGATGCCCCGTAGTAGGAGACCTGGCCCTCGTCCTTGCGGGTAACATGATAGCCGGGGATATTGACACGCCGGCCGGAGATGGCGATATGCCCGTGGGTGATCAGCTGCCGGGCCTGCTTCGGCGACCGGGCGAGTCCCTTGCGGTATACGACCGTCTGGAGGCGGCGCTCGAGCTGGGTCTGGACCTTGAGCGAAAGGACATCGTCGATCCCCGCATCGGGGCCGAGAAGTCCTGCACGCTGGAGGTGGCTGATGAGCTCTTCCTTCTTGGCCTCGTACGTGTCGCGGTGGGCCTCGCTGGAACCGAGGGCGAGAAGGTCGCGGGCTGCTTTGCGGTACCTGCGGAGATGGGCCTGGGACTTCCAGACCTCGCGCTTGTTCCGGAGACCGTATTCGATCACGAGACGGGTCTCGGACTCGATGCGGGACTTCTCCCACGGGCGCTTGGGGGTCTGGTAGGCCTTATGGTTCTTGCCTGGGTATCCCATGGTTTACGCGCCTCCACCCTGAACGCTCTTCTTCTTGACACCCACGGTCGAACCGGTCCTGCCGGTCGACTTGGTGCGCTGGCCGCGGACTTTCTGCCCGGTCTCGTGGCGGATGCCCCGGTAACAGCGGATCTTCCGCATCAGGTTGACATCCTCTTCCTTTGCCATGGCGACATCCCCGCCGAGGAGGTGCCGGGTCTCACCGGTGTATACGTCCTTGGGGCGGTTCGCCATCCAGCCGGGAATCTTCCCCGCGTATTGTTCGACAGCCGTGCGGATCCGGTTGACCGATGCCTCGTCCAGGCGCCCAAGGGTTGCGTACTCGTCGACTTTCGCCATGCGGGAGAGTACCGTAGACGTGTGCCGGCCAACGCCCTTGATGCCGGTGAGGGCGACCCTGACAGACTTGGTGCCGTCGAGGTCGGTGGTTCCAACCCTTACAAAGTATTTTATTTCTTCTTCTGAAGCCATCCAATCCCCTCGTTGTGTGAGATCTTCTCTTGAAGCGCTGAGGGAGGGATTTGAACCCTCGAGTCCTTTTGGGACACAGGTTTAGCAAACCTGCGCCATACCAGGCTTGGCTACCTCAACAGAGGAATCTCGCATCTTCTCAGACACTCGC
>Ga0302253_1000493_pt1 | contig 31906 bp, 29 predicted proteins | sample AAG_RA_Trp_MG_FD_193537 | JGI IMG/M metagenome (GOLD analysis project Ga0302253, IMG submission 193537) | Enriched activated sludge microbial communities from anaerobic digester in WTTP, New Holstein, Wisconsin, United States - AAG_RA_Trp | ecosystem: Engineered > Bioreactor > Anaerobic >...
CGAAGGCCTTGGTAGCATACCAGCCAATCGCATAGGCCCAGGGCGAGGCGGGTGCCTCGTGATGGTAGGGACAGTTCGGATTGGGACAAAAGGCAAACCAGTGCACGAATACCCTCCTTGACCGCAGTGGCGGTCATAGAGGTATTCGCACAAACTGACTATCTTTGCTTCAATTCTTTACCCAAGGTTGAGAGCACTACTCAAGGATCGCCCCTTTCGCCCCCGATGTCACCGCGCGCCGATATCGATTCAAAAATTCACTCTCAACAGGCTGCACATACGGCTTCCATTCCGCTCTGCGCCGCGCAAGCTCGGCTTCGCCGACAAGGATATCGAGCTTTTTGCCAGGGATATCGACGCGAATAAGATCCCCTTCATGAACCAGCGCAATTGGCCCGCCTTCAGCTGCCTCGGGCGACACATGGCCAACCGCCGAACCCCTGGTCGCACCGGAAAATCGCCCATCTGTGATGAGCGCCACAGTCTTGTCTTTTCCCATTCCCGCAAGCGCTGCAGTAGGCGAGAGCATTTCGCGCATGCCCGGCCCGCCTTTTGGCCCTTCATAGCGAATCACGACGACATCGCCATCGTTGATTTTCTGCGCCATAATGGCTGCATAAGCTTCCTCTTCGCTGTTGAACACGCGGGCAGGCCCGGTATGTACCATCATTTCGGGTGCTACTGCGGCTTGTTTGACCACCGAGCCGAGCGGAGCAAGCGAACCATGGAGCACCGCCAGTCCGCCCTTTTCATGATACGGCTTGTCGAGAGGCCGGATGACATTATCATCCCGCACGCGTGCACGCTTCAAATTGGAGGACACTGTCTGGCCGGTCACTGTCAGCGCGCCTGTCTTGATAAGCCCCCTTTCCGAAAGCCTGGCCATGACTGCCTGCACACCGCCAGCGGCATACAGGTCTTGAATGTGGTGTGGACCGCCCGGCGACATACTGCAGAGGTGTGGCACTCGCTCTCCGATTTCGTTGAAAAGATCGATTGGAAGATCGATGCCCGCCGAATGCGCAATTGCCGGCAAGTGCAATGCGGTATTCGTCGACCCGCCCAGAGCCAGGTCTACGGCAATGGCATTCTCGAAAGCAGCGCGGGTAAGAATATCGCGCGGTTTGATATCCCGCTCGACAAGCGCCATGATTGCTCGCCCCGCATCCTTGGCAAGCCTGTCCCGCTCCGCGTATACCGCAGGAATTGTCCCATTGCCCGGCAGAGCGAGCCCCAAAGCTTCCATCATGCAGTTCATCGTATTTGCAGTAAACATGCCTGCGCAGGAACCGCAGCCGGGGCATGCCACGTTTTCGATCTCAGCAAGTTCCTCATCGCTGATCGTTCCTGCAGCATGTTTTCCTACCATTTCGAACATGGTGGAAAGATCGACATCGCGATTCTGATAACGCCCCGCTAGCATTGGCCCGCCCGATATGACAAGGGCTGGAATGTTGAGCTTGGCCGCAGCCATCGCCATGCCGGGAATGATCTTGTCGCAGTTCGTCACAAGAACAATGGCGTCGAAGGCATGCCCCCTCACCATCACCTCGATCGAATCCATTATGAGCTCGCGCGATGGCAGAGAGAATTTCATCCCGATGTGGTTCATCGCGATGCCATCACATACCCCAATTGTCGGGAATTCGATCGGTAGCCCCCCTGCTGCGTACACACCTGCCTTGACAGCTTCGGTAATCCGTCGCAAGTGGACATGACCCGGAATGATCTGGTTATATGGATTCGCGATCCCTATCCATGGCCGCTCGATTTCCCAATCGGCAAATCCATTGGCTTTCATGAGTGAACGATGCGGCGCACGGCTCGCACCTTTCTTTGCCCGATCACTTATCATGTTCTATCCTTTCCCCATCACAAGGCGTGGGAGCACCATCACAATATCCGGAACATACATAACAACAAAAAAAACCAGCGAGAGAATGAGAATCATCGGCAATATCGGCTTTGATATCTTGCCCATCGGCAGACCCGTTATTGCTGATGCGACATAGATATCGATTGCCACGGGCGGCGTCGCCATGCCTATTGCGAGTCCGATTGTGAGCACCACGCCGAAATGGACGAGGTTTCCGCCGACCCCCACAACCGCAGGGATAAATATCGGCGTCAGTATGATCAACGCAGAGGCCGTTTCCATGAACATCCCCGCGAGCAGCACGATGATGCCTATCATCAAATACACGAGGAATGGCACATTGCCCGTCAGCTTGAGCATTGCCGAGGCCACCGCCTGTGGTATCTGATAGAATGCGAGCCCCCAGCCAAACAGCTTCGCGGTCGCAATGATGAACATGATCAGCGCCGATGTCACTCCAGAGCCCACAACCAGCTTGTAAAATTTCTTGAAATCCAGGGCTTTATAGACGAATGCCGCAATCACGATTGAATATACAACCGCCACGGCCGCCGCTTCCGATGGCGTGAAAATCCCCGTAAAGATGCCGCCGAGAATAATCACAGGCGCCATAAGCCCCCAGAATGACGACAAAAAGCGCTTGCCTACCACTTTCAGTGGGAGCCGCTCTCCCCTCGGATATCCGCGAACTTTTGCCTTGTATGCAGCCCACCCAATAAGCCCGAGCCCCATCAAAATACCCGGGATGAAGCCGCCCACAAACAGCTTGGCGACCGACTCGCCCGCAATAACGGCATACAGCACCATCGGCACGCTCGGCGGAATGACGACGCCGATGGTTCCCGCTGCCGCAATGAGCGCCGCGGATTCGGCAACATCATACTTCTTTGTTTTCATGTCAGGCAGAAGCGAAGCCCCTACCGCCGCAGTGGTCGCCGCTCCCGAGCCCGATATCGCTGCAATGAACATCGATGCGAGCACCGAAACTACAGAAAGTCCCCCGCGAATCCGCCCAAGTGCTGCTTCCGCAAATGCCACAATGCGCTCCGAAATACCGCCTTTTGCGAGAATGTCCCCGGCAAGCACAAAAAACGGCACTGCAACCAGCGCAAAGGAATTATTTCCTTCGAGGAGTGTCTGGGGAACCATCTGCAAAGGAATACCCATGCTGACAAACACAATGAGCGCCGACAGCCCAATAGCGAGCCCGATAGGCACCCCGATCAGCATGAGCACAAAAAACGCACCGAACAGCAGGTAGCCCATCATGCCTCCTTCTGCCAGACCGCAACCAGCGAGTCGACAATGTGCAACACAATGATGACGCCCACTATCGGATACATAAGATAGATCCATCGCATCGAAAGCCCCATGGCCGGCGTCACCTGCGATGCTTCCGATCCCATCATCACCCCGCCGTACCAGACCACGATGCCGAAAAACGCAAGGCCCAGCAGCGCAACAAGCGTCTGCACGAGCCGCCGCGCCAAAGGCCCCAGCCTGTCAAGAACAAATGTCACCGCGATATGGCTGCCGCGCTTAAATGCCACAGCAGTGCCCAGAAGGCTCACCCATACCAGCAGAAAACTCGAAAGCTCTTCTGACCATGTCAGCGCAGTAAAGAAAAATCGAAACACTACCTGCAGGAATGTTACCCCCACCAGCACAAGAAGGGACGCAAAGAGCGCCCCTTCTGTCACTTTGTTTACTCCATCACTTAGCAGATGGAGCGGAGAGGCATTCCGGCCGGCCTTGTCGGACTCAGCCATTTCCGCCTCCTACTTTGTCTCCAAAATAGCGTTGATAAGGTCTTTGCCGAATTTATCCGAATAGGTGTCGTAAACTGGTTTGACGGCCTTGAGGAAGGCTGAGAGATCCGGCTTCGTAATGACCATGCCCTTGTCGGCAAGTTCCTTGAGCCAGCCAGCTTCATTCTGGTTATCGTAGTCGCGCTCGAACTGTGCAGCTTCGCGGGCGGCTTTGAGCACTGCTGTCTGCTGGGCAGGTGTGAGCTTCTTCCATGTCATCATGCTCATGATGATTGGCGCAGGCGCATAGGCGTGGCGCGTAATTGCAAGGTACTTCTGGCTCTCGTACAGCTTGAAGGAGACGATGACATTGAGCGGGTTTTCCTGGCCGTCGATCGTGTGCTGTTGGAGCGCGGTGAGCGCTTCGGTCCAGGCCATCGGAACGGCGTTCGCTCCGAGCGCCTTGAATGAATCGACATAGATCGGGTTCTGCATGAGCCTGATTTTGAGGCCCGCGACATCTTCGGGCTTGTTGATCGGGCGCTTGTTGTTGGTAAGGTTACGGAAACCGCGTTCCGCCCAGGCGAGCCCCTTCCATCCCTGCGGCTCGAGGTCAGCGAAAAGCTTGTCCCCTATCGGGCCATCGAGCACTTTGTAGGCATGCTCAGCATCCCTGAAAAGGAAGGGCATATCTACCACACCGAATTTCGGCACAAAATTGACAAAGGGACCGGAAGTGATGACACCTGCATCGACAATACCCATCTTCATGCGCTCAAGAAGGGTTCGCTCATCGCCCAGCACGGCATTGGGGAAAATGGTTACCTTGACTTCGCCGTTCGTATACTTTTCGGTCAGTTCTTTGAATTTTGTTGCTGCTAGATGGAAAGCATCCTGCTCGTTGACAACATGAGCGAGTTTGATATCGATCGCAAAGAGCGGGACACCAAACATCGCCATGAGCATTGCGACTGCCAGTACACGTTTCATACAAAACCCCCTTTACAAAGCTCGGTCTGGCAGAGATGCACGTGAATGCAGCCCTGCCTGCCGCATATGCGTGGTAATACCTTGGTACTACCAGAATTGCACGAATTTTAAAATAAGTATATACTATCGTCAAGAGCTTTTGCGCTAAAACTGATTAAATATGCAAAAATAAGGAATATTGTATGGAAAAAAAGCGAGGAGAACTTGTACAGCAACTGCGCAAAATGATTGCCGAGCCCGGTCGCTTCCCGGATAGCAAGCTCCCTTCGGAGCGCGAACTTGCGCAATCGCTGGGCGTGAGCCGCAACCTCCTCCGCGAAGCAGTTATCACGCTGGAGGCACTGGGATATCTCGAAGTACGCGAGCGGCAAGGTACATTCATCACCGCCCCGGCAGCTGACGATTTTGTGGCAAGCCTGCGGTTTGCCTCGCTCTGGCCCGAAGAAATGCTCTGCCAGCTCATGGAAATGCGCCTTGTGATCGAAGTGCCCATTGCTGGTTTGGCCGCACTTCGCCGCAGCGATGAAGAAGTCAAAGCCATGCGCCGATGCATAGCCGATCTTGAGCAAGCGAGCCTGAGACCCGACGGCGGCGCCTCAGAAGGCGCTCAATGGGATTCGCGCCTGCATATGCTTATGGTGAACGCTGCGCGCAATCCTTTGCTCTCACGCCTGTACGAAGGCCTTGCCGCGACTATGGAACGCTACATCTCCATGAGCCGCGTCATCCTGCTCGCCATCGACGGCTGGCCCGCCAAAATCGTCGCCGAGCACGAAGCCCTTGTCGAAGCCATCGCACACCAGGACCCCCAGGGAGCAGAGGAAGCACAGCGACACCACCTCGGCTCCGCGCTAGAAGCGCTCAAAGCGCTCACCAAGAAAAATTGAGGCCTTTTGCACTGAAGACCTTCTGCGCGAGCGTGCGCAGTCGGCCCGCTCAGCACTCAGAAAAAATCTTTACCCAAGGTTGAGAACACTACTGAGCCACTCAAGAACCTCGTCCGCGTGTCCTGCCGGCGTCACCTTCGGAAACACCTTTCGCACTACCCCCTCCCCATCGATGACAAAGGTGCATCGGATTGTGCCAAAAAACACCCTGCCATACAGTTTCTTTTCGCCAGCGGCGCCATAGGCGTTGATTGTGGTTTTGCCCGGGTCTGACAGCAGGATAAAGGGCAGGTTTTTCTTGGCTGCAAATGACTGGTGCGACTTTTCCGAATCGGCGCTCACACCAACCACTTCGATGCCACGCTTTTTGAATTCGTCATAGCGATCGCGGAAATTGCAAGCTTCGGTTGTACAGCCAGGCGTATTGTCTTTCGGATAAAAGTAGAGCACAAATGGCTTGGAGCGAAAATCAGCCAATGTCCATGTTTTTCCGGATGCATCTTTGAGCGCAAAATCCGGCGCCCGCTCACCTTCTTTAATCATACTCGCTCCTTCTTGCAGACTTTATTTATTCTGAAATATACACAAATATGCCTGCGCCGCCAAAAATCGCCCGCTGCGCCAGCCCGCGTCCTTGCTGATTTTCTTTTCTCCCTATAGAATACGCGTATTATGTTATTTGAACAGCGGACAAACACATGCGGCGAGCTCCGCGCCGCCGACATTGGCAAATCAGTGGTTCTCAATGGCTGGGTGCATCGCAAACGCGATCATGGCGGGATCACCTTCATCAATATTCGCGACCGCTATGGCGTCACGCAGGTCGTCGTCGACGCCGATTCTCCGCGCGAGCTTCTGGATATCGCTGCTGACCTCAAGATGGAATATTGTCTTTCCATCCGCGGCACTGTACGCCCGCGCCCCGACACGATGGTCAACCCCTCGATGCCCACGGGCGAAATCGAAGTCAAGGCGGAGCGCATCCAAATTCTCTCGCGCTGCGCTCCTCTGCCCTTCATGATCGACGAGAGCACCGACGCCAAAGAGGATATGCGCCTCACATACCGCTACCTCGACCTCCGTTCCTTTTCCATGCAGAAAAAAATCCGCCTGCGCCACGAGGCAGCCTTTGCCGTGCGCGAATACCTTGTCGGCAAGGGTTTTTACGAAATCGAGACGCCGACGTTTATCCGCTCGACTCCCGAAGGCGCGCGCGACTACCTTGTGCCCTCAAGGCTCTACCCCGGAAAATTCTACGCGCTTCCCCAGTCGCCACAGCTTTACAAGCAAATCCTTATGGTATCTGGATTTGACAAATACTTCCAGCTTGCGCGCTGTTATCGCGACGAGGACTCGCGCGGTGACCGGCAGCCCGAATTCACCCAGATCGATATCGAAATGAGCTTTGTGACCCGCGAGGATGTGCTCACGCTCGTCGAAGGGCTCATGGGGCATGTCTTCAAGAAAACGCTGGGCGTCCAGCTGCCTGCGCAGTTCGTGCGCATTCCCTATGACGAAGCCCTGGACCGCTTCGGCACGGACAAGCCTGATTTGCGCTTCGGAATGGAACTGCAGGATTTTGCCCCCTTTGTGGATGAACATTGCAGCTTCCAGGCCTTCCATGAGGTTGTCACCAAGGGCGGTACAGTTAAAGCCCTCGTGGTTCCTGGCAAAGCCGATTACTCTCGCAAGCAGATCGAAGAGCTCGAATCGAAGGCCAAAGTCTACAAAGCCCATGGCCTTGCATGGATGAAAGTTTCGCCAGCTGGCGTGCTCGAAGGCGGCGCCTCCAAGTTCTTCTCGGATCACGCGCGCATTATCCAGGGCCTTGGTGCGAAGCCCGGCGACCTCATTCTCCTCGTCGCGGACGAAAAAAAGAAAATTGCCTGCACCGCCCTCGGCGCTGTGCGCACCCAGCTCGGAAAAGACCTCGGCCTTGGCGACCCCGCCGTGTTCGCCTTCGCCTGGATCGTCGACTTCCCCCTCTTCGAGTACAACGAAGAAGAGCAGCGCTGGGAAGCCGCCCACCATATGTTCACTATGCCCCAGGCCCAGTACCACGACAGCCTCGAAGCCGACCCCGGCGCGGTCAAGGGCGACCTCTACGACCTGGTGCTCAACGGCTATGAAATCGCCTCGGGCTCCATCCGCATCCACGACCCCGAGCTGCAGAAGCGCATCTTCCGCATTGTCGGCATGACCGACGAAGAAGCCCAGCGCAAGTTCGGCTTCCTTCTCGAAGCATTCAAATACGGCCCGCCCCCGCACGGCGGCATCGCGCCCGGCTTTGACCGCCTCGTCATGCTCATGGCTGGCGAAACATCAATAAAAGAAGTCATCGCCTTCCCGAAGAATTCCTTTGCGGTGAGCCCCATGGACCAGTGCCCGAACGAGGTGGACGAGCGCCAGCTCAAGGAATTACACATCAAGATTGAAAAGGAAGAATAGCGCGTGTAGTGCTCTCAACCTTGTGTAAAATAGTTTGTTGCGCCTGCAAACAATACAGAATCTACAAATCCCGAATCTGACCAGCGCTGGTTTCGGGGTTTTTATGCGCTATTGGGGCGCGTATGCTGCCAGCGCTTAGCCGACAGAAAGCAAGCCCTAGTCGTGTACCTCCTGTCTTCAAGACGCCCGACTCTGCGCTTCTGCTATATATAATATGTATAATATTATATAAATAATAATATAAATATAAAAATTGAATGATATATTGCAAAATATTAAAACGATGCTATAATACATACTGAAAATGGAATCTTGTCCTGGAGGAGGGAAAAATTATGGCAGAAGTCGAGAAAATTCTTGAGAAAGATGTTTCGCGCCGAAGTTTCTTGAAGACAACGGGTATTGGTCTAGGTGTCGCTGCAGGCGCTCTGGTATTCGGCACTGGCATTGTGGGAGCCCAGACACAGACAGGGACAGTTGCGGAAGTACCGCTTCCCTATGTCGAGCTCGATCCGGAAGAAGCGCGGCTGAGAGGCCATGCCGGATATTATATGGCTGGCTGTATGTATGGAGCATTTTACGCAATTCTGTCGATGCTTCGTGAAAAAGTCGGCGGACCTTATAACCAGATCCCTTACAGAATGGCTGGATATGGCCGTGGCGGTGCAGCAAACTGGGGAACCCTCTGTGGCGCGCTCAATGGCGCTGCTGCAGCGATCAACCTTGTCGCGCCCGATGCCGACACGAACAAACTTGTTTCCGAACTTCTGGGCTGGTATACGATTACTCCCTTCCCGTCGGACAAGTCGAATGCAATCGCTGCGGCGAAAGGCTTCAAATACACCACCAAGGCGTATCCAACAATGGTTCATGTAACCAGCGTCTCCAATTCGCCGCTCTGCCATGCATCGGTCGCCAACTGGATCAAGAAATCCAGCTACGAGCTTGGCACTGCAGAGCGCAAAGAGCGCTGCGCACGGCTGACCGGCGATACAGCCGCTCATGCAGTCGAGCTTCTCAATGCATGGAAGGCCGGAACCTTTGTTCCGACATTCAAAGTGGATGACCAGACAGCTGCCTGCATCCAGTGCCATGAAGGCGATATGGAAGGCAAGATGGCCTGCACCACCTGCCACGAGCCTCATTAATTACACAAGGTTCAGAACACCAATCAGAGAGCGGGGTAGCTGCCCCGCTCCTTTTGTAGGTATGATGCACATAACCTTGATTGAATGAGGCACAATGAAAGCATTCTTCGATAAACTCTACAACGCGCTGCGCTCAGTAAAGTTGGCGGTCGTTCTGCTGGTGCTGCTTGCGCTGTTTGCGATAGCGGGCGGCATTATCCCTCAGGGAAAGGCCGCTTCTTACTATATTGAGCACTTTTCGGGGGCGGGTTCGCGCATAATCCTTGCGCTTGCGCTCGACCATGTCTTTTCGAGCTTTTTGTTCCTGCTGGTTTCGGCGATATTCGCGATCAATCTGACTGTCTGCACATTTCATCGCCTCACCAACGAATTGTTCAAGCCGCGGGAGAAACGGCGCCACGGACCTGATCTTCTCCATATTGGCCTCATTATCTTGCTTTTTGGCGGCATTCTGACCTCGCGTTCGCGCACTGAAACATTCATAAACCTGCGCAAGGGCGATTCGGCGCGCCTCCCTGATGGTGCGAAGGTTGTGCTCGTCGATCTCAAGTATGAGCAATATCCCGATGGCAGGCCCAAATCCTGGGAATCGACTGTCGCAATCGACAAAAACCCGCCGCCCGAAGCTCCTGCGCCCATGCTCACTCACGAAGAAGAGAGCGGCGACACCCTGGGGACAACAGGATTTGCTGATCCCACGCTGAATAATTCGCTCTCAAGCGCGAAGGCATCAAGCAGCGAGCCTGCTACTTCTTCTGCTGCGCCCGCCGCACCTGCAATCTCGGCTAAGACTGGAGCCGGCCCTGGGCTTCCATCATCCCCAGCCCCCTCGATGCCCATCGCCGAGCTCCCCCAGTATCGCATTCGCGTTAACACGCCCTTGCGCCTTAAAGGTTACTCGATCTATCAGCAGAACTGGCATACCGAAAAGCAGGTCGTGCTCAGAGATGCGATGGGCATGCAATTCTTCCTTGAGCCAGGCATGCGCGAGACCACAAAAGATGGCTTTGTGCTCTTTATGGCGCTCGACACGTCGCAGGGCGCCGGCGGCGCTGCAGCCGTTGCTGTTGCAGCTGCGCCCGCCGTAGCCGCGGCCCCAAGCGCCATCTTCCTCCTCGAGCAAAACGGCAAGCGCACCGTCGTCAAGGCTGCTCCCGGCGAAAAAATCGGCTCTTTTGCCTTCTCAGGCTATATCGACCAGCCGGTTTCCGGCCTCGCGGTTGTAAGCGACAAAGGATACCCCTTTGTGGCGGCGGGCTTCATCCTCGTCATTCTCGGCGTATTCATTACCTATATCCGTAAATTGAAAGGAATGCTTGCATGATTGCGACTATTGCGTTCGGGCTCCTTCTTTTGAGCCTTGTCATTCAGATTGTGTTTTTATTCAAAAAAGAAGGCGGACAGGATGGCATTTCGCCGTGGCTGTCGCTGGCGGCAGGCATTCTTCTGCTTGTCGAGATTGTGCGGCGCAGTATCGCGATTCGCTTTGTGGCGCTAACCGGGATGTTTGAGTCGCTCATATTCCTCGCATGCTTCCTGGCGCTCCTTATTTTCGCGCTGCGATATTTCAAATCAGCAAAAGGGAATAGGGTTATCCCGTTCGGCGCTACCATCATTGCAGTGATATTCCTTGCGCTCGCAAGTTCCCCCCTCGCTCCATCAGATATAAAGCCGCCTGTGCCCGCGCTTCAGTCGGGCTGGCTCGTGCTGCATGTATCCTTTACGTTTATCGGCGAAGTATTCTTCGCGGTAGGGTTTGTGAGCGCGATTCTGCAGCTCGTCAGCAAGGACGAAGAGAAGCGCCGCAGCTACGACCGAATTACCTACACGAGCATTGCCGTAGGCTACCCAATTTTTACCGCAGGCGCGCTGATTTTCGGGGCGATCTGGGCGGAAAAGGCTTGGGGCGTCTGGTGGAGCTGGGATCCGAAAGAGACATGGGCGCTCATCACATGGCTTACGTACACCGCCTACCTACATTTCAGGCTTGTGCGAAAAAGCACGAGCAAGCTGGTGCCTGCGCTTGTCATCATCGGGTTTGTGATTGCGATGTTCACGTTTTTCGGGGTGAATTTCCTCTTGAAGGGTTTGCACAGTTACGCGTAAGGCGGCGCGCCGGGGGGCTTCAAGCCCCGCCCCTCCGCCCTTTACCCAAGGTTGAGAACACTATACTTGCTCTTCCTCGATAATCGTCCAGTGCCCATCCGCATATTTAAGACGCGCGGCATCCATGTCGAGGAGCCTGCCATCTTCGCCGGCAATCCGTATTCTGTTCGATAGCACATTGACCTCGATCACCTTGAACAAGGTGCCGTCGTATGTAAAGCGGTTGCCCTCGTTCGGAAGCTCTCTGCGCGCATCTCGATAGAATTGGTGTTCGTAGCTGAGACAGCACAGGAGCCTGCCGCATGGACCTGAAATCTTGAGGGAATTGAGCGAAAGGTTCTGGTCCTTGGCCATTTTGATCGAGACAGGATTGAGTTTGTCAGAAAGCCCATGACAGCAGAGAATGCGCCCACAGACGCCACAGCCGCCGGTTACGCGCGCTTCATCGCGAACGCCGATCTGTCGCAGCTCGATACGCGCATGAAACAGGCTTACGAGGTCTCTCACGAGGTCGCGAAAGTCGACGCGGCTCTCAGCAGTAAAGAAAAACAGAATCTTGCCGTCCTCGAGCAGACAGTGAGCGGAGACAAGCTTCATAGGCAGGTTATGCGATTCGATACGATCGCGGCATTTTGCCAAGGCCTCTTTTTCGCGCTCGAGATTTTCGAGGTAGCGGCGGTAGTCGTCGACGGTCGCCGGGCGCTCAATGAGAACAAGTTCATCCGCATTTACCACGCTGAGGTCGCGCACCACTCCCAGCACTTCAACAAGGTCACGGCCATATTTGGTCGGCGCGATGACGAGGGAGCGGTTCGGAATAATGAATGCTGCTGCAACCGCAGCCTGGGCGGCGGAAGGTTCGGCAGTATTGACCGCAAGGCTCACCCTGCATTGTTCCAGCGATGGCGCCTGAGGCTTCTCTTGCGGCCTGGGGCCTTCAAGCGCCGCTTCGAGATCGCACTGCTTCATGAAATGCGTTTCTGAGCCGGTCGGCACATAGTAGGCATGAAATGTTTCGCTTGAATGCAATGTTTTCAGCCGGTAAATCGGCTGCGGAAGCTCCTCGGCATTTGCAGGCGGCGCCTTGCCTTGCTTCGGGGTTTCGTATTCTTCCTCATGGAGGATATCGAACATTTCCTCCGGAAGGTCATGATCAGTATATTCATCGGACATTGTACTCTCCTGAACTATTGCGCATCGCTATTTCGCACAAACTTGCCCTGAACAAGAGCACCGGGCTCCACGACAAGCATTTTGCCAGTGCAATCAGCGCGTACCCGGGCTGTTTCGACATAGCGAACTTCATTCTGAACGATCGCTGTTCCACTGAAAAATCCCGCAACCAAAAGATCCCGTGCACGGATATGTGCATGCATTACCGCGTCTTTCGAGATTATCACAGAAGCGCCGCTTATTATATCACCCGAAAATTCGCCATCGATGCGCACCATGCCTGGCGCTTCGATCCGCCCTTCGGCTTTTACTCCCTGCCCTATCACACAATCGGAAAAACCTTGCTTACTCATGATATTCCTTGCGAATATTCAAAAAGCGCAATGGGTCAATAAGGCTCGTCCCGAGGTACACTTCATAATGAAGGTGCGGGCCGGTTGTTTTGCCTGTATTGCCCAGGTACCCGATGACATCACCTTGAGAAACCCGCTGGCCTTTTTTGACCGCAAAACCACGCAAATGCCCATAGCGAGTGGTAAAACCGTGGCTGTGCTGAATCGTGATTGAATTGCCGAGGCTCGCATTGTAGTGAATGTCGATGACTTTGCCATCGGCAGTTGCCAGAACCGGATCGCCAACGCGATTCGTCGAAATATCGATACCGGTGTGCAAGTACCATTGCCCTGTCGAAAAAGGGTTCTCGTTCTGGCCGAAATACATGGTGATGTGGCCGAGGTTCCCTTTGATCGGCCAGATGTTCGGCACTTCAGTCATGATATCCTTTTGGCTAGCAAGCACATTGGCTATTTGATCGAGCGCCGCAACGCTGTTGTCAAGCGTCCCTGCGATGCCCTCGAGCCTGAGCACATCGCGGCTCACCGGATCATCGGAAAACCGGCCGGGAATAAGATCCGAAAGCCCTGCGGTTTTAAGGATATTGTCCGCACTCTGCGCAGGATCAGGCTTACCTTTGCTCTGCACTATGGTAACGATCTGCCCCAATTTTTCCTGAAATTGCGCTGTTTTGGAGAGCAAGTTCTCGGTGGTCTCGCGCATCTTGTCGATACTTTCGTTAGCCTTTGCCAGCTGGGTATGCAGCGCCGATGCTTTCAATGCAGCTGCACCATAGGCTGAAATCGAAGCAATCGCCCCGCCTGCAAAAACAAGAGCGGCTACTCCAATTGCTATAAGAGAAAAACGGCTCAGCTCGAGCTTGCGCGCAGGCTTTTCACTCTGAGGAATGACCGCAAAGACAAATCTTGTCCGTCCCCACGAGAAAAAGCGACGCACCACCACGCGCACGACATCGAGACCGCTCGAAATGCCCTGCACCATGCGCGAATACCAGCGCTTTTCCTTCTCTTTCCAACTGCGCAAGCCCTCAGGCACTGTATCCTCTCCCTACAAAGCAAGCAATTTCAACCCCGCGCCCAAAAGGCGCCTCGGCATGCCCGCGCCTGTCGCGCGGCATCTTTCTTGCTGCAAATCCGGCCAGTAAATGTAGCATCGTATGGCTTTGACTGTCAAACCAAGCGGGCTCCGGCAGGCACCTGCCTCCCACAGACGCCTTTCCGCCACCCGCGAATTCACTTTCAGCCCGAATTTCGATATATTGGAAACGAACGACCGATCAATCGGTTTCCAGCACATCTTCAGTTTTTCAGGAGAATTGTTCATGGCCAATTACGCATTCAAAACCGAAGTCAACCAACTTCTCAACCTTATCACGCATTCTCTCTATTCGCACAAGGAAGTGTTCCTGCGCGAGCTCATTTCGAACGCTTCGGACGCGATCGACAAGCTCAAGTACCTCACGGTTTCCGACGACGCGTTCAAGACCCTCAGCTTCGAGCCGCGCATCACTGTAACTCTCGATGAGGACGCGAAGACCATCACCGTGTCCGACAACGGTATCGGCATGGATGAAGAGGAGCTCGCCGACAACCTCGGCACCATCGCGCGCTCTGGCACACGCGCCTTCCTCGAACGCCTTGGCGAGAACGAGCGCAAGGCGTCGAACCTCATCGGCCAGTTCGGCGTGGGCTTCTATTCAGCCTTCATGGTCGCGGACCACATCGAAGTGGTGAGCCTCAAGGCCGGCACGGACAAGGCCTTTGTCTGGAAAAGCGACGGCAAGAGCGGTTTCGAAATCGAGCCCGCAGTGCGCGCAGGCTTCGGCACCGACGTCATCCTCCATATCAACGACGAAGGGACGGAATACCTCTCCCGCTGGTCGCTCGAAGAGCTTTTAAAGCGCTATTCGAACCACATCGCCTGGCCCATCCACCTTGTCAGCAAGGAAAAAACCTACACCAAGGACCCCGCCAAGGCCGAGTCCAAAACAGTAGACGAGCAGGTCAACAGCGCAAGCGCCCTGTGGCGCCGCCCAAAGCCAGAGCTCACGGACAAGGACTACATCGACTTCTATAAATCCCTCACCGGCGACGAAAAGGATCCCCTGCTCTGGATCCACACAAAGGCCGAAGGCACTATCGAATACAGCTCGCTCTTGTACATTCCCTCGCACGTGCCTGCAGACCTCTACATTCCCACGCGCGAACAGGGCATAAAACTCTATGTCAAGCGCGTGTTCATCACCGACAAGGAACTGCAGATTCTGCCACCCTACTTCCGCTTTGTGCGCGGAGTCATCGATTCCGACGACCTGCCGCTCAACGTGAGCCGCGAAATGCTTCAGCACAACCGCGTGATGATGACCATCCAGCAGGCCACACTCAAAAAACTCTTTTCGGAGCTCGAACAGCTCGCCGCGACAAATCCAGAAAAATTCAAGACCTTCATTTCGCTCTTTGGTGTCCAGCTCAAGGAAGGAATCCTCTCTGACTGGACGAACAGAGAACCCTTGCTCAAACTCGTGCGCTTCAAAAGCACGCTCGCCGAGGACTGGACAAGCCTTGCCGACTACAAGAGCCGCGCAGGCGAAGGGCGCAAAACTATCTACTACCTCACCGGCGAGAACGAAGCCCGCTTGCGCGCTTCCCCCTTGCTCGAAGTGTTCAAGGAAAAGGGCATCGAAGTGCTCCTCGGCACGGACGAAATCGACGAGCTTGCCTTTGGCGGCATCGGTGAATACGAAGGCATGCAGTTCAAGAGCGTCCAGCAGGTAGATGCCGAAGAAGAGCTTGGCAAAGACCAGAGCGAGCACAAGGACCGCGGCGAGAAAGCCGTGAAAATCCTCATGCGCGTGCTCGGCGATCGCGTCAAGGACGTGCGCCTTTCAAAGCGGCTCGGAAAGAGCCCGTCATGCGTCGTTGTGGACAAAGACGAATTCACGCCGCAGTACCGCAAGCTCATGGAACGGCTCACGAACGAGCCCGCTCCCGAGGTAAAACCCATCCTCGAAATCAATGCCGAGCATCCGCTCATCGAGCGGCTTGTGGCGCTCGACACACGCAAGGAGCTGAGCGGTGGCGACCTCGCTACAGTGCAGGAAATCGAAGACCTTTCGCACGTGCTCTTCTACGAAGCCATGCTCGCTGAAGGCGAACACTTCGAAGTCCCGCAGGATTTTGCGGAGCGGCTCAACCGCCTGCTGGCGAAGTCGAGCTGAGGGCCGAATTCTCGCTGGGGCAAAGGGCGCTGCTCAAGTATACTTGTCATTATACTTGTCATTTTGCCTGCTTTTTGTGTAGTATAGTGCAAGGAGGTGCGCCATGCCCCAGATTTCGCTGTATATCGACGAAAAATCCCTGAAAAAGATCGAGAGCGCGGCAGAGAGGCAGCACATGTCCATTTCGAAATGGGTCGCCAACCTAATCCGATCACATATCGAGCCAATCTATCCGCCGCAATTTGAAGATCTCTTCGGCTCGATTCAGGACGAGACCTTTGCCGTGCCGGAAGATACATCCTTTGCCGCAGATGCCAAAAGAGAAGAAGTATAATGTATTTTCTCGACACGAACACCTGCATCTATTTCCTTAAAGGGATGTATCCCTCGATAAAAGCAAGACTTCTTTCCATCGCACCGTCTGAAATCGCCATTCCCTTGATAGTGAAAGCCGAACTTATCTATGGAGCATACAAAAGCAGAAAAAAGGACGAGAATCTTGAGAGAATCGAACGGTTTCTTGAGCCGTTTGAAATCATCGCGTTTGACGGTATCATGAGCCATGTGTACGCCGAAATCCGTCAGCAAACTGAACTGAAAGGCGAGACTATCGGCCCGAATGACCTTTTCATCGCCGCAATCGTGAAATTTCATGAAGGCATACTTGTCACGAACAATGAATCAGAATTCGGGCAGATACCCGGACTGAAGATTGAAAACTGGATAGAATACGATCGAGGAGTATAGATGGCCGGCTATGAACGCCCCGATTACTGGACACTCAAAGCAAAAAAAGAGGGCTACCCCGCCCGCTCGGTCTACAAGCTCGAAGAAATTGTGAGGAAGTTCGGGCTATTGAAGGGCTTTGGAGGGAGGACGGGCGCTGGAAAAGAAGATAGCGTGCGCAGCTCCCCTTCGTCAGGCGCAAGCGGCGCGGGCGCAGCCGGCCCTGCCATCCTCGACGTCGGCGCGGCCCCGGGCTCCTGGAGCCTGTGGCTTCTAAGGCAGATGAAGGGCGCGGGTAGGCTTGTCGCAGTCGATATCCAGGACCTGGGAATAGCGCCTGCGGACTCGAATTTTTCGTTTATCAAGGGAAGTATCCTGGTCGATTCAGTGCGCGCACGCCTTCGCGAAGCGGGGCCATTCAACCTCGTGGTCTCCGACGCCGCCCCAGCCACGACTGGTAACCGCCTCGTCGACCAAGCGCGCTCGGAAGAGCTAGTGGAGGCGGTGATGGGGCTCGCGCTGGAGGTGCTGGCGCCGGGCGGCGCCCTTGTCATGAAGATTTTTCAGGGCGGTGAAGAAAAACGCCTTATCGCCGAGCTCAAAAAGCACTTTGTGCAGGCGCGCGCCTTCAAGCCCGAGGCCTGCAGGTCGGAGTCTTTCGAGACATACTTAATTGCTACAGGATTTTTTGGGCGCAAAGATTAGCTCTTTTCTGTGCTGCTTTCTTGAAGCGCTCGTATTCTCTCCACGAGCGCATCGCGCTCCGGCATGGTCTTCAGAAATTCCACAAAGCTCTCATCTGAAGCCACATGTGCAATTTCCGCCAAGAGCTGCAAATGGCTCGCCTCATCTTTAGCAAGCACTAAAAAGAGCGTATGCACCGGTATGCCATCTAGTGCCTTCCAGTCCACCGGCGCGAACAGGTACACCACCACGACAATATCATGCTGCAGACTCTCGCTTCCGAAGCGCCGCACATGGGGAATCGCAATACCATTCCCGATCGCTGTGCTCGCCAGCTCCTCACGCGCCAAGAGTGCATCGAGCAGCGCTTCTCTGTCCAGTCCCGCCAGCAAGTCAACAGTTTTTACAAGAGCGCCCAACGCCTCCTGCATGCTTTCGGCATCGGTGAGATACCAGATGTCGTGCTGCAAAATCAGCTCTTGAAGCGGCATGGATTCTCAGCCTTATTCCAGAGTCTCGGAAAAAACGAATGCCTCTCCGCTATCAAGAATCACTTGCACTTCGTACGTTATCGGCCTTTTGACAGGATGTTTTCCTACAAAAACTAAAAAATAGCTGTTCTGTCCAGAGCCTTCCGAAAAAGACAATTCAGGGATAACTGTTCTCTCTATAGTTGTTTTGCGCCTTTCGTATTCACCGACATTCGGGCCACCCTCATTCGACACGACATCCCAGAAATGCACAAACTCTGCTTGAGTATATGCTGCAGGGATATCGGCTTCGGACGGACCTTGCGATGATGCAATCACTTCGATTTTTGTTTGCTTGTCCAAATTGAGCGATATTTTGACGATATAGAAATCGTACGTTTTTCCTAGAACGATTATGCTCGGTTCTTTGAAAGGATTTACAAGGAAATTTGGACCGTATTTAGCAATTTCAGCGTCGGAAGCGCGAGCAATTGCTATTTTTGGGGCTCCTGGATCGTACTTTCTAGCCGTGGCGCATGAAAAGACGAGCAAAGAAACCATAACGGAGATCGCCACACCCAAAACAGAATAGAGCGGCAGCCCTGCAGAGGGGCGCTTCGTTATATTCATATTGCACCTCGAAATTGCATTATTACTAATATTTTATAGCTTAAAGGCGACAGCGTCCATGAGCAAGCATCTCCAATCACTTAAAAAAAGGGCGCGCAATTTTCATTGCGTGCCCTTTTTTCGCATTAGGCTAACAATCTGAATATCTCAGATCAGAACCAAACCTCGAAATCAAACGGGATGGAGAAAGTGCTGGTAGCAGCATTATACTTTACACCGACAACCATGTCGCCCTGTGCAAAGTTGATAACGCCATAAGCCTTGGCAGCAAGGCCATTGTTTCCGTACCATGCATCGCCATTGTCATACCAGACTTTTACGCCAGCAGAATATTTGTCAGTTAATGCATACTGGGCTTTCACCTGAGCGCCGTAATTGAATGCACCAGTGGCAAGCACGACGTCAGCATCGAGGCCGAGGTCGAGATTTTCCACAAGGGCAGAAGAACCAGCGGTTGCATAGATGTAGTTCTTGGTCGGGATGTTGCGGAATCCGACTCTTGCAACGACGCCTTTGACTGCCTGGATATCAGCGCCTACCCAAATTTCACTGGAAGTGCCAAGGTAGCCGCCGACGAGCTTTGCTACGCCTTTAGCAGTATAGGAAAGCCCTACGTTGGTGTTGGTGAGCGTATCGAGTTTGGAGAATACTGCAAGCCCTACGCCCTGATAGGATACCTGTCCCATCATACCATTCTGGATGTTCGCAATGCGGGTGGAGAAGCCGTTACCATCGATATAAGAAGTAAGGCGGGCACCACCGGTCTCGCGGAGTCTACCAGCGAGTACTTTAAGCTCGGGCAGAACCTGGTACGATACTGAATAGTTCCTTACCTGCTTGAAAATATCCTCGCCACCAGTTACGGTCGCAGAAAATCCCACGCCACCGGATGAATAGTTGTAATAGGTCTCGCTGTAGAGCGTCGGGCCCAAACCATCCATAAAGTCGCCATAGGAATCCAGGTACGCACCAAAGGTAGCTACGGCCTTGGGGGCATCAGCTGCAAATACGGCACCGACCATAGCCAATGCGAGAAGCAAAACGATTAGCTTCTTCATGTCTAATCCTCCTTGAAAAGTAGATTGGGGCCTCGCCAACGGCTCGGTGCTCCCCTCTCTAAGTTCGTTCAGAAGTATATATCGGCACTTTTTGTACTGTCAAGCATATTTCATTCAACTTTTTTCATAAAAAATTCAGATTCTTGCGCATTAAAGCAGCGCTTTGCGCCTGCTATGCGCAAAAAGCCATCTAGCGCACTGCACAAAACCTAATTCATCACCTCCTTTATGCCAACTTAGCATAGTATACCACAATTATCGGCACAGGCACAGCAATAATTAAGCCTGCCAACCTTTCACGGGATGCGCGCGACAATGTCCTTAAGCCAGGGCTTCTTTTCGAGGTCGCGCTGAAGGCCCTCCGCCCGCGCTTTGTTCACATAATCGCGGTTCTCGAAATAGTAACGATAATTGGTGTGGACATCATACGTGCCATTGATGAGCGCTACTGTATCTTCGGTCATTACAAGCTCTTCATCGGTCGGAATGACGAAGACGCGAACCTTCGAGCCGGCGCCGGTGATGTCGAGCTCGGCGTTGCGGCACTTCGCGAGGGCGTTCTTCTTTTCGTCGACGATGATGCCGAGCTCTTCGAGGCCCTGAGTGGCAAGCCTGCGGATATCCGGACCCATCTCGCCGACGCCCGCGGTGAAGACGATGGCATCGACATGGCCGAGAGCTGCATAGTAGGCGCCGATATATTTCTTTATGCGATATGCTTCTACCTGCTGGGCAAGAATGGCGATGGGATCACCTTTTTCGGCGGCGTTTTCGACGTCGCGACGATCAGCCCATTTGGTAGTGAGGCCGAGGACGCCGGACTCCTTGTTGAGTTTCTTCTCGATTTCGGCAGCGGTCATGCCGGTCTTGCGCATGACATGGAAAATGATGCCCGGATCGATGTCGCCGCTTCTAGTGCCCATAACAAGGCCTTCGAGGGGGGTGAGCCCCATGGAGGTGTCGTAGGAACAGCCGTTCTTGACCGCGTTGATCGAGGAGCCGTTGCCGATGTGCGCGATGATGAGGTTCGTCTCGAAGGGATCCTTGCCGAGCAGCACCGCGGCGCGCTTGGCGTTGTAGAGGAAGCTTGTCCCATGGAAGCCGTAGCGGCGAACCATGTATTTTTCATACCATTCGCGTGGAAGGGCGTACATATAGCTCGATGCGGGCATGGTCTGATGCCAGGCGGTGTCCATGACGGCGCAGTGCGGCACATCGGGCAGGATGGTTTTTGCAGCCTCGACGCCCATGAGGTTTGCGGGGTTGTGCAGGGGAGCAAGCTCATTGAGCGATTTGAAGGTTTCGAGGAAGTCGCCATTGATGATCGAGGATTTGGCGAACTTCGAACCGCCATGCACCATGCGGTGACCTACGGCTTTGATCATCGACAGATCGCTGATGACACCCACTTCGGGGTCGACAAGGGTTTTGAGGATGAGCTCGATGGCAACGATGTGGTTGGGGCACTCGTGCTCGACTTCGTAGTCGGGGCGGCCGCGCACCTTGTGGGTGATAAAGGATCCGCCGATGGTGACGCGCTCAACGATGCCGTTTGCAAGAACATCCTTTTTGTCCCAGTCGTATACCTGGTATTTGACCGAGGATGAGCCGCAGTTGAGGGTAAGAATAACCATTTTAAGACTCCTGGGGAGAAAAGCTTTTCCAGCATTGTAGCACTGATTTTGAAAGCAGGCAAGGAATTGGCTAAAAATTGAATGATCGGGATGGGCAAAAAAAGCGCAAATCCCCAAATCTTACGTAAAATTTATCCTTACGTAAGGTTTCCAAACGGGGTTACTTGCGCGCAATCCCTCCTACATCATATTCACAGGGTCGATATCGATTTCGAGATACACCGAGGAAGGAAGCTCAATGCGCGGCTTGAGCATCTTCACAAAGTGCTGGAGCGCCTGAAAGCGCCGCGCGCGGAAAATAAGCTGATAGCGGTGGTTGTCTGCGATGATAGCAAGGGGGCATTCGGAAGGCCCAAGCACTTCGATATCCGCAAATTGTGGCTCCTCGACAAGATGGCGCGCCGCCGTAGCGGCACTTTCAGCAGCATTGCGCGCATCGTGGGCCAAGCGCGAACGAAACACGAGCCTGCACAAGCGTCCTGCCGGCGGAAACTCCAGATGCCGGCGCATCTCCAGTTCCCGCTCAAGAAAGCCCAACACATCGCCTGCCGCCGCGAGGCGAATGATGGGGCTATCGGGCTTGCGTGTTTGGACAAACACAAGTCCATCGGGCCTGTGGCGCCCTGCTCTCCCCGCAACCTGCACAATCAACGAGAAAACCCGCTCCGCCGCCCGAAAATCGGGCATCGCGAGGCCCTGGTCGGCCATCAATATGCCGACCACGCGCACTCCAGGGAAATTGAGCCCCTTTGCGACCATCTGCGTGCCCACGAGCATGTCGATCTGGCCGTTCCGGAAGGCGCGCAGGGTCTCTTCGAGCTTTCCTTTCGTTCCAGCGCTGTCGGTATCAAGGCGGGCAAGGCTCATGTCGGGGAAGCGCTCGCGCAGTTCTTCTTCGATGCGTTCGGTCCCGTAGCTCGCCCAAGCAAGATCGAGCGAGCCGCAGGTCGGGCAGGCAAGCAGCTTTGGCTCGCTGTAGCCGCAGTAGTGGCAGGTAAGCCGGCCTGAGCTTTTATGGTAGGTGAGCGGGACCGAGCAGTGTTTGCAGGTGATTTCAGTGCCGCAGGTCTGGCAGATGAGCGTGCGAGCGAATCCGCGGCGGTTCAGAAAGAGAATTGCCTGGCGGCCAGCAGTCTTTGCTTCGCGCAGAGCCTCTGCAAGCTCGTCGGAGATAAGCCCCTCGCGCCCGCGCATATCGACAATATGGATGAGCGGAAATGAGCCGCCGGCGGGCCTGGTCGCGAGATCGAAGCGGTGGATCTGGCCTTGCAGACAGGCATGCCAAGCTTCGGGAGAGGGAGTCGCGCTGCCCATCACGAGGCGGGCTTTGGCGAGACTCGCACGATGCATGGCAACCTGGCGCGCGTGATAGCGGGGCGTTGTGCCGCTCTTGTAGCCTGTGTCGTGCTCCTCATCGATGATGATAAGCCCGAGGTCCGGAATGGGCGCAAAGACAGCGCTGCGGGCGCCGATGACGATGCGCGCTTCTTTTTTGGCAATGCGTCGCCATTCGGCGAGCTTGCGCGAGGGGGTGAGGCGCGAGTGGATGATGGCACAGCTTCCTCCAAAGCGCCTGCGAGCATCCTGTTCGACCTGGCGGGTGAGCGCGATTTCAGGCACGAGGTAGAGGACCCCCTGGCCCTTCGCGAGGGCAGCTTCGGCAAGCTGCAGGAATACTTCGGTTTTGCCGGTGCCGGTCGGGCCATACAAGTAGAACATGCCTTCAGGCTCAGCAAGAATACCTTCGAGAGCCGCGCGCTGGCCGGGCGTAAGCTCGAGGGGCGAGGAACTCAGCTCGACTTCGTCGAATTCTTCGGAAAGGTCCTGGCGCTCGCGGCGGGCGGAGGGAAGCATGGCGGAGAGCGCCTCTCCAAGAGAGCAGTGATACATCGCGGCAAGCCACTTACCCAGCCCAAGCATTTCGAGATCGAAAAGCGGCTCGGCATCGACAACGCGGAGGATTTCGCGGATGCGAGCAGGGTCGAGGACAACAGAGTCGGCAATCTCTATCGCATACCCCGTCGCTTTGGCCCGTTTTCCGAGCGGCGCCTCTACTCGCATGCCAATCTCGAGCGGGGCAAAACCCGGGTTGCGGTACCAGAAGGTCTCTTCAACAGGGATAGGAAAAGCGACGCGCACAAAAGATGCAGACATCGCGCTACTCCTCGACCCGGGTGGACCCGTCAATGAGCGCGCGGAATCGTTTCAGGTCCTCCCATGCGGGGCGCTTGAGACTCGCATCACGCAGGAGGGCCGAGGGATGAAAGGTAATTACAACAGGAATTCCTTCGAATTCGAAGGTTCGCCCGCGCAGGCGAGAAATGGGGTCGGTGAGATCCAAAAGGCCATGGGCCGCGGTGCGCCCCACGCAGAGAATGAAGCGCGGCTTGAGAATGGCTATCTGGGCGCGCAGGTAGCCGATACAGGCAGCACGCTCGATCGGCGTGGGCTCGCGGTTATTGGGAGGGCGGCATTTGACGATATTGCCGATGTAGCAGTTCGTCTGACGCGACAGTCCAATCGCAGCGAGCATTTTGTCGAGGAGCTTGCCGGAAGCACCCACGAAAGGCAGCCCCTGGCGGTCTTCTTCGGCGCCGGGCCCCTCGCCGATGACAAGCACCTCGGGGTCAGACACTCCTTCGCCGAAAACGGTCTGGGTGCGCGACTCGGAAAGCGCACATGCGGTGCATTCGCTGACTTGCGCTGCGAGCGCTTCGAGCTGAGCCTTGCGGGTTGCAAGGCCCGTTTCGATAGGCAGGTCGCCAGGCAGCGAAATTTCGACTTTGCGCCCGCTGCGGCAGCCATAGCGCAAAAAATCCTCTATTAAAAGGAGGCTGTCGAAAAACTGCTGCGGGGTGATGGGCGGCTTGTCTGTGCCCGGACTTTCTGCGCTGCCTGCGCTTGCTTGGGCTTTTGCTGCATCGAACTCTGATTCGCTCATGCTTCCATTCACTCACACAATCTCAAGCTCGACAAGGGCGGGGCTCTCGAAGCGCGGACTTGAAACGATAATGCGCGCATGCCCCTTCAGGCCCCCTGCAGCAACCCAGAACGCGCTCGCTCCGCCTGCCAGCGCTCGGAGCGAGGGCCCGATCAGCCTGACCGGCCCCTCTGTCTCAATTGAAAATGGCTCAAAGACAAAGGGAGTGGTGTTCCCGTACTGGTCGACAGCGCGTACGACAATCCGTGTGCTGGACCATTCTTCTTCGCTTGCGCCGCTGAGCTGGTTCGAATCCGCCTCTGCAACAAGGCCCCGCGCAGTGCTATCGGCTCCAAATGTGCGCTCTGCTACTTCTTTGCCATTCAGAATACCCACAAGGCGAATCGATTCATCAGCAGAGCCCCAACCCATGCCATAGCGAATAACGAGCTCTTCGATCTGGCGCATTGAGAGTTTGCGGCGATGCATGAAAAGGCCCATCTGGAGTTTTTCCACCAAGCTCAAGCGGCTCGCCCCTGCTGCCATCGCCTTGCCCGCAAGCTTGCAGAACAAGGCCGCGTCGCGACCCGGCCATCCTTCAGCCTCAATGAGCTTTCCTATTAGGTCATCGATGACGACAGGCGGATGCGGTAGGTTCGCAAAATGTGTCTTGTCGGGGAAAAAGCGCCCGACGAGCGAGGCGCCACGGTACACATCGACCGCATCGCAGTTTGTGAATACATACACCGGGAGCATGCGGGCGGCATCGCGCTCACCCTTGGCGAAGTGCGAAGCAGGCTCGAGTACAAGGCGCTCCGAGGGCGCAACCTGGCTGGCATACAGAAAGCCTGCGTACTTCGGAATGCGGAACATGTCCGCCACACCATGATAGCAGATGCGGTCTCCTGAGCCAAAATCTTTGTGCGTGTAGTAATCGAAAGCGCACCAGCCGATGCAGCCTGCAATGCGCGGATTGCCCATTGCGGTATCGAGGATATGCGCGTGTCTGAGGCTATGGGCGACGAGGCGCTCTTCCTGATCGAAGCTTCTGGTTGGGAACATATGACCAGTGTGCTCGGTGATGAGGTAGGGAGCCTTCTTGTGGTGTTTGGGGAGCACTTTGGCTGGCTCAGAAATAAAAGGCGTTCCCTCGCCGTCATAGATAAAATCATTGAAGGTATAGACATCTTCGAGCAGTTCACTGTGCGCGATATACCGCACACCTGCGGTCGGGCGGAATGGATCGAGCTCGCGGGCGAGGGCGTTGGTCCGGGTATAGAAATCGTGATTATCCTGCGATTCATTCACGCGCACGCCCCACAGGACAATGCTCGGGTGATTGCGGTCACGCAGAATCATGTCGCGAAGATCGCGAAGGGCGTGTTCCTGCCAGGAAGCATCGCCGACATGCTGCCAGCCAGGCAGCTCTTCAAACACAAGGAGGCCCAGCTCGTCGCAGGCATCGAGGAAATAAGGCGACTGGGGATAGTGGCTCGTGCGCACGATGATGCAACCGAGCTCCTGCTTGAGCATTTCGGCATCGCGGCGCTGAGCATCCGGGCCCATCGCATAGCCGGCATAAGGGTATTCCTGATGGCGGTTGAGCCCGCGCAGGAAAACACGGCGATGGTTGAGATAGAAGCCGCTCGGACCGAATTCGGCCGTGCGGAAGGCTGTCCGAATTTCTTGCATGTCGACAGCGCGGCCGGATTCATCCAGAAGAGCGACTTCGAGCCTATAGAGAAATGGGTCATCGATATCCCAGAGTCGCGGCTTGTTGACAGCGAGCGAAAGCAAAACCTCTTTTGCTTTTGTCGCGGCATGGCCAGCTGGCGACTCTACAGGGGCGCTCTCCTCGATGATGAGATCATTTCCGCTGAAGAGCTGCTCCCGGATTTTTGCTTGAGGCGGGAGCTGCTCTGCAGCTTCAATTTGGACTTTGACTTCGGCTATCCATTGCCCCTCGAGCGTATCCCCCAGCGGCCGCGGCGCGCACCAGACCGTGCCGACCCACGCCCCCGTATGCACCTCCAGGCTCACCCCCCGATAGATGCCCCCGAACACCAGATAATCGACCACGCCCCCGAAGGGCGGGACCCCGGCATCCTCGGAGCTGTCGACCTCGACAAGTATCCATGCCGGCCGCACATTGTGCCGCGCCGATGGCTGCGCGCCTGGCACCGCTGGTCGATCTGATGGAGGCGCCTCTGGCTCAAGCTTTAAATGCGGATCAATCCGCACCTCAAACGGTGTATACGGCCCTGTATGGCTGCCAGCGAGCCGGCCATTCACCCAGACGCGGCAGGAAACGCTCACGCCTTCGAAGCGCAGAAAGATGGCGGGCGCGCCGCTTCGGTGCGTGCTGCTTGGACTAAAATCGTCTTCTTTGTCAGGCGTGGGCACAGGGACGGCGCCTAGCTGGGCGCCGTCCTTTTCGCTGGGCGCGGCCTCTTGGCCTAAATTTTCCTTTTTGTCAAGCGAGGCTTCGTCGACATCGCTCCACGCCCACGCCAGCTGTTCCATAGTCAACAGCTTGGCGTAGCACCCTTTGCGCGCAAATGTGCGCTCGTCGAAGCTGTTTAAGGGGGCGCCGATCATGTCGTGGGGAAGATGCACGGGGATCCAACCAGCGGCGGGCAAGCCCGCCGGTGAATCCTGAGTGGCTGCGCCCGTGGTTGTCATCATACCCGTGTCTGTCGTTTTGGCCGCGCCCGCGCCTGCATCCGGCCCGGCCCACTCCTCGCTCAAAAAAACCGGCTCCGCGGGCCCTGGCCTGTAGTACCAGCCTGCATTCCACGCGCGCTGCATAGCTTTCACTTTAGCAACATGACCTGCAGAATCTGCAGAATCGGGAAAATGATGCAGACCGCGATGAACACAAGCTCCAGCGTTATCATTCGCTGCTCGGTGGAGTCATTTTTCACAAGCTCGTAGATATTCTGGAGCGCGTTGAGCCGTCGTTCAATCGAGATTTTCCACTCGTCGGTGTTGAAAATCTCGCAAAGCCTGTGGTAGATCGAGCCAAGAAAGTAATCGCCGATGATTTTCGAAGAATTGTCGAGGTTCTCGAGGGTAAAGAGCGCATCGAAGCGCAGGCCCTGAATCTGCGCAAGCTTGAGCCTGAGCGTACGGTCGCTGAATTTTCTGCGATTGCCTGACAGATAGAGACGGCGAATATCCTGCTCGGCTTCGCCCAGCCACTTGTCGAGCAGAAAATCGAGTTCTCGAAGCTCGATAAGCCGGTAATTCGCGTGCTCGGCCATCATGATCACGTCGTCGTAGTCAGCCGCGGGATCGATGATGAGACAGCGCTCGAGATCGAAAATAGCAATATCGTCTTTTCGGTAACTGAACGGCTTGTTGAGAATCTGTTCGATCTGGCTCATGTGCAAGGTTCCCACCGGCTCGCCGGACAAGAGGCTTGCGGCGACATCCTTGTTCGCATCGATAAAAGCGCGAGGATCCCCTCCCGGACATTCGAGGAGGCAGAATGCGGTATAGGTTTCGCGATCGTTTTTGGTGAGCTCTTTATACCCTGCAACAGCGGTTCGCAGCGCTTCGTGCACCATTTTGAACGAAGATTCCGCAAATTGCTCTATCGAGTTTGCGCTGCTGATATCGCGGATGAGCATATTCGCTTTCTGCGGCAGATCCTCAAAGCGCGACATCGTTTTATATCGAACAATCAGCGTAATGGCGCCATCTTCATAGATTTTCGCCTGTGCGGAGAATTTGTCGAAGCATTTCGAATCGCACTCGTCGGTGCTGATGGATAACACGAGGGGTTTTGGGAGCGTCAGCGACACAGGCGTATCGCGCCTTTTTGCAAACTCCATATCGTGGTGGGCAGGCACGAGCGATGCGACTTTTTTGAGATCGATGGCTCTGCCGATATCGTAGGTGTACAAGTGTATAATTTCGACAGGAATTTCGCCCTGGGCATTCATCACCTCACCTCCTTGCGTGTTACCTCCGCACCACTGACCATAAGAACGAGCACAGACCCGCTCTGCACGGAGAACGGTGCGCTGAACGAGCCACCGGGGTGTTTGACCGAATAAAGAGTCGTTCGTGTGCCATTGGGAACTATTACATCGAGCGCAACTGGTACCGCATAGGGATATTCCGGAAGCGTGTACTCGAAGACGCCGGCAGTGTATCCCTTGCGTGCTGCAGGCGCCGCAATTGTAATCTGGACGCGGTCGAGCTGCTTGAGATTCTTGTCAGCGGGCTCAGATTGCTCGACGACGGTGCCAGGCGCTTCCTTGTCGTGCGCTGCTCGCATTTTATAGCTGAAAATGAGCGGGGTAGTCGCAGCTTTGGATGCCATTTCGCGCAAGGTAAGGCCAAGGAGCGAAGGCATGGCAATGTCCTTGGCTTCGGGGCCTTTGCTGACCACAAGGTCCAGAATGGTCGGGCCGGAGATTTCGGTTCCGGGTTTGGGGTTCTGGTCGAGAATGGTTCCCGGTGCTGAAGTATCAAAAATGTAAAGCGGTGGCTCTCTGATGCTGACAAGCCCCTTGGTGGTCGTCGAAAGGCCCTGCAGGTACAGCCTGAGGTCATCGATGTTGCGGCCACTGTAGTCTTCGATCTTGTCGAGCACAGCTCCCCGGCTCACCACCAAATTGATGCGGCGCCCTGCTTTGACAATGCTTCCAGGAGGAGGCGACTGATCGAGCACAAGGTTACGATCGAGGGGGTTGTCGGTAAAACGCAAGGTAAGGCGCGGGTAGAGCTCGCGCTGCTGCATTTTAACAAGCGCATCAGCGAGGTCCATGCGGCGGACATCGGGAACCATCGTGCGCTCCTCCCCTTTCAGGGTGAGAAAAAATACAAAGACCGCAAAGATGATCATGACTACAAACATAAGGATCGCAAAGAGCACAAAGGTGCGCTTCTGCGGCTTTGTCCATTCCGAAATGCGCTTGTGCTGTTCGCTTGCGATATCGACAGCCGATTTGACTGCTGCTGTCACTTTTTCGGGAGCTTTGGAGGCTGCTTCTTTTATTGTCTGCGTTATGTCTTTCTTGGCCATGTTCTCATATTCCTTCAATTTCGATGCAAAAAAGCGATGCGAAAGCGCGGTGCGCCGACGCCCTGCCAGGCAAATCACTACTGTGAAGAAAGCACAGCGGTCCGCGCGGGCTTCAGCACAATTGGCTACAATAAACCCAATATGGTGCCGATCAAATCCCGCATGCCATTAGCAAATTCGCGGTATCCTGTTGCCTTGCGCGTTGCCAATTGCAACTGCTTCACCGCGAGGAAGCCCTGCCCTGTCTGCACTACCATGCCTTTTGGGGCGACTACTGCGATTATAGTCCCTGGCTGAACATTTGTCACATGCCCGGGCACGCCGGAAGGCGAGAAATCATCGAAAGGCTCCGCTTCGAGGATCGAAAGGCGCATCCCCCGAAGGAATGTATAGCTGCCTGGCCATGGATCGAAGGCTCGGATGCGCGCATCGATTTCGCGTGAGGCCCGTGTCCAGTCTATGAGCCCATCTTCTTTCGAAATCTTGCTGCAGTATGTCGGAGCGCCGATCTGTGGCTCAGCTTTGGCAGTGCCGTGCTCAATCTGGTCGAGAACTTCGACCACAAGCGGCGCTGCCAGGCGCGCGCAGAGTTCCGAAAGGGTGCGTGCGGTTTCTCTCCCCCCAAGCGGAATGCGGGAAACAAGCAAAAGGTCGCCCGTATCCATTTCAGGCGCAATTGTCTGGATGGAAATTCCGGTTTCTGAATCCATGGCCAGAATCGCATGCTGAATAGGGGAACTGCCTCTCCAGCGAGGAAGAAGGCTCGGGTGCACATTGATGCCGCCTTTCGGAAAGAGTGCCATGAATTTCGGCCCGAAAATTTTTCCATAGGCAAAAGAGACGAGTATATCGGGCTTGCAGGCTGAAATGCCGCTGCGCGCTTCGGCCTTGAGCGTTTCGAAAGTAAAAATAGGAACGCGCTCGCCAAAAATGCGCCGCGCTGCGCTCGCGACTGGAGTCTGCTCCACCTTGAGCCCGCGTCCGACTTTTGAATCGGGATTGGTCAGCACAGCTGCCACTTCATGGTGCGATGCAGCAATCGCCTCCAGAGCAGGAACCGCAATTTCGGGACTTCCGGCGAAAAGAACTCGCAACGAGCCCTCCTACATGTTCAGCATGCGGCTGTAATGCGCAAGCGCCCGCCTTCGTTTTGCAGGCGAAACACGGTCGATAAACAGAATGCCATCGAGATGGTCATATTCATGCTGGATGACACGGGCGAGAAGGCCATCGGCGCTGATGCGGAATGGCTTTCCTTTGATATCAAAGGCTTCTATATCGATAGCTGAAGGGCGCACGACAGTAAAATACAGCCCCGGGAACGAAAGACATCCCTCTTCGTATTCGTTTGTCTCCTCGCTCATGGCGACAATGCGAGGATTTACAAAGATTCGCAAGGGCTCGTTGTCCAGCCCAACAAGAAAAAGCCGCTTCGAAATGCCAACCTGCGGGGCCGCCAGTCCGATACCATGATTGCGCTGCATCGCATCCTGCATATCGATGACGATTTTTTCGAGATCGTGATCGAATGCGCTGATTTCTTGGGCTTTTTCGGTGAGCACTGGATCACCATAGGTTACTATATTGAGCATGCTAATTCCTTATCTACATCTACGCAATCAACATGTGTACTGCTGATAAATTACTGCATGAAATGGATTCTGGCAATTATCGGGGCGCTGCTGGGAACAGCGGCTTGCTTTACACAAGGTTGAGAGCACTACCCTTTTTTTATAGAGGAGGGATGGCGACCTTGTCTCCTACCTTTACACCAGCGCGGCCGAACCATCCTTGCGGCACTTCCAGCGCGTAGCGGATACTGCGGGCTGAGGGCCGCGGTTCTTCGGAATACGGAACAAGATCAAGTATCTGGATAATGGTACCGTCAGAAATGATATAAGCGATCGATAGCGGCAATTTCGTGTTTTTCATCCAAAACGAAACCTGCTGGTCGCGGTCGAAAACGAACAACATGCCTTCGCCATCGCGAAGCGAGGTGCGATACATAAGGCCGCGGTTGCGCTCGGTCTCCGTCATGGCCACTTCCGCTTTGACCGTCGCTTCTCCAATAGTCAGGGTGACGGTTTTCAGCTTGGGATTCGGCTTGTCAATTCCTTGGCTCGAGGTATTCTGCCCGCACGCAACGAAGAATATCAAGATCAGACTGCATACAGCAACTGCTGACAATAAGGATGCATATCTGGGTCGCATGGTCTCTCCTCATTCTCAAAAAAGAAAAAAAGCCGCTCTCAGTAAGCGGCTCGTGTTGCGGACGGCTTAAGCCGCCCTAACAATCAGTATTTGCCTTCCTGTGATTTGCGGGTTTTTTTCATGAGCTTGCGTTCGAGCGCTTTCTTTTCTCTATTTCGGATAGCAGATGGCTTCTCGAAGTATTCACGGCGTTTCCACTCTCGGATAATGCCTTCTTTCTCGACCATTCTTTTAAAGCGTTTCAATGCTTTCTCGAGGGGCTCATTGTCCTCGACGATAACCTGGCGGATAGTCCTCACCTCCCTTCAATTCGCGGAGTGCATTGTAACTGAAGGAAATAATTTGTCAAGCACTTAGGTGGCAAGCGGTTGGAATTTTTATAAACAGCGGCTTAGGCGCGCCCCTGAATTGAAGCGCACCATGCTGCGGCACTTTTGCAAAACTGCTTTGAGCGGTATACTTTTGCAAAAGGAGGTCTGATAAAAAAGTCCAACCGGGACGTGGTGGGTAGTGATACACTGACCGCGAGAGCGGGACAGGAAATCTAGGTTACTGTTCGGCATTTTGCATGGTCTACGAGACCGAAAAGGA
>Ga0302253_1000495_pt1 | contig 31635 bp, 10 predicted proteins | sample AAG_RA_Trp_MG_FD_193537 | JGI IMG/M metagenome (GOLD analysis project Ga0302253, IMG submission 193537) | Enriched activated sludge microbial communities from anaerobic digester in WTTP, New Holstein, Wisconsin, United States - AAG_RA_Trp | ecosystem: Engineered > Bioreactor > Anaerobic >...
GTCAGCTTCTCGCAGAATGCCGACCATTTGCTCTTCGGAAAATCGTCCCTTTTTCATCGGTTCCCTCGTGGTTGAGGGAGAAACCTATCTCAAGTTTCGGTTGGTCTGAAAAGTACCGGGCAGGTCAACAGACTGCTAGGTTTGTTGGTACAAGGGTAAGATTCAGCCTCTGTCTATCAAAATGATAATGAAATTCATTTAGGCTACTTCTAGGGCGGTTCCGGGTAGAAACCGCTTTCTCTCCTCGCGTACTTTCCATGCAAATGCGGTCTCGGCGGGGCTCCTCCCTGCCGGACAAGCCTGTCGAACAGCTTCTCTTACGGATGCATCGTGCGCATGGATGATTCTCGGCTACATGTATGGATGGTTTTGGCCACGCGTTTATTCCCCGAGGCGACTTCACGGGGCTGGTGTCTTCACAACATACGGCACACACCTATGTTCATGCGTCTTTTCACCATGCTTTCGCCTGATGAACGGCGGAAGTTTGAGCTATTCAAGTCTGATTCCGCAGCGTTGCTGTACCTCGTGGCTCATGCAGTCCTGCGGCAGGTGCTGGATGGCATCGAACCGGGGCTTTTTCGCGATGCAGATTTCACTATGAACGCCTTCGGCAAGCCACTTATCGACGATACCCCTTCGGGCAGGCCCCTGCACTGCAACATCTCGCATGCTTGGCCGTTGGTTGCAGTAGTGGTGACGCGCCATGCACCGTGTGGCGTCGATATCGAACTCTGTGACGGCAAGGGAGACTGGCGGCAGGTGCTGCCGCTGGTGTTGCAGCCACACGAACGTGACGCCGTCCTTTCCGCTTCCGATCCGGAATGGGCGTTCATATGCCGCTGGACGCTGAAGGAGGCTGTCGTGAAGACTCTCGGTGTAGGGCTGTCGTGGGACTTCGCTGGGTTCAGTGTCTGTCCCGTGCGTGGCATCGCCATCGATGACGCCGGAGTCGCTGCTGATGTGGCACTTTGCTGTCGCCCGTGTTCCCTGTTTGGCGGAACACTGCGAGGCGCACTTACCGTTGGATGTGCCTCCGGGCGCGACCGTATGCCTCCTATCGTCTTCCACTCCCTTGCGCAGTCCGGGTACCCCGCGTCCCGGAGAAGGAAATTATATGCATGACTTGAAAAGTGTACCCGACGCGATGCCCGGCTGCCCTTGCACGGGCCGCATCCGCTCACGCCTTCTTGATTGTTTTACAGGTGTCGTAGCCACCCATCCGCAGCGTGTGGCATGCAGCAAGGAGGGCTCGGTGCTCACCTATGCCAGACTCGACCAGCTTTCGAACGACCTCGCTGCACGGATGATTGCTGTGGCAGGTGAGAGACGCTGCCCTGTTGTCCTCTACCTCGAACGTAGTTGCGAAGTCCCCGTTGCCTGCATCGCGGCTGCGAAGGCTGGAGTACCCTACGTCCCCCTCGACCCGGTATGGCCTGACGAACGCTTGCGAAAGATCGTTGCTCGTACAGGGGCGGGTTCGTTCGTATGCGGGCCAGGGCGTGACGCCCCGCCATGGCTGTGCGACCTGCTGCCGGGCCTGCGGGTAACGGCGTCCGAAGACGGAATACAGGAGGCCGTGCCCCTCGGTACATCACGCGACTCGCTGCATGACGCCGCTGTCCCTGTGGAGGGCGGCATCTGCCGTTTTGTGCCGGGTTGTGACGACGATACTCCCCTGTATGTATTGTTTACTTCCGGTTCCACCGGGGAACCCAAAGGGGTGGTGGTCACTCACGGTAATGTCGTGCAGTTGGCGACATCCGTCCCCTTTCCTGGCTTCAGGGCGGGCAGGAGGATGACACTCAGTATCTCGCTGGGCTTCGATGCCTCGGTTCTCGAGTTGTGGGGCGGGCTTTTGAATGGCTGCACGCTGGTCTGCACACCGCGTGAAGCCCTGCTTGATGCACGACGTTGCCGTGAATTTCTGCTGACCGAGCGTATCGATTATGCGGTGATGTCGGCAGCGGTATTCGCTGCATTGTTGGGACAGGATATTACCGTTTTCGGCAGTCTTCAGAAGTTGATAACTGGCGGTGAATTACTCAATGCCCCCCTGTGCGCCGAGATGCTGGAACAGGCACCTCCTGCCGAGTTCTACAATAGCTATGGTCCGACAGAGTGCACGGTACTCGCCACATGGCAGCGCGTGGAGACCGTCGTGGAGGGCGAGACGATACCTGCTGGGCTTCCCCTTCCAACGGCCCGCGTGCGTATCGTCGACGCCGAACTGCGGCCTCTGCCAACGGGAGATTGGGGTGAGGTGCTTTTGGGCGGCGCGGGGGTGTCTGCGGGGTATCTGTACGACCCGGAACGTACAGCCGCCGCCTTCATCCCCGATCCTGTCGACCCTGAGCATACGGTTTACCGTACCGGAGACAGGGGGAGGCTCGACGCGAAGGGACGCCTAACCTTGAGCGGAAGGCTGGACGATCAGGTGAAGATAGCGGGGCAGCGCGTCGAACCGGGCGAGATTCGGGCCATTGTGGAATCTGCGCCAGGGGTGCGCATGGCTCATGTCTCCTACGGACCGGAATACGGGCTGGTGGCACATGTGGTGCCCAAGGGGGTGTTCGACGAAACACCCGGTGCAGCACCACACCATAACGGACATAAGGATGTCTCTTCAGCAAGAGGGCAGGGCGTTTCTGGTCATGCCTCTGGCCGCACCCTTGCTGATGCCTCGTGCGACCCGCTACAGATCCTGCCGCAAGCCAATATGGAGGAGGTGCGCCATCTTCTCCGCGTCTACCTCGCACGCCATCTTCCTGTCCATATGGTTCCCGCGCACATCATCTTTGTCTCTGCCTTGCCATTGACCACGAATGGCAAGGTGGATGCAGCGTCCCTTCCAGCACCGGTGGTGGACACGCCGGTGACCAGCGGTGGCATGGCACGGTTGTCGTCACCCCTCGAAGACATAGAGGATGAGGACGGAGTGCTGACTGCCTTCCGCGAGGTGCTGCACAACAGTGCATACGGCCCGGACGACACCTTCCTGATGTGCGGGGGCAATTCCCTCGCTGCGGCCACGCTGTTGGGGATGCTGCATGCGCAGACGGGTGTGTGGGTTCCGCTTGAGGTCTTCTCCGGGGCGGAGACGGTGCGCCTCGTGCGGCTGTTCATCGCTTCGGCCCGGATGTGCGGGACTGCCCCTCGCGACGATGTTCACGACAAGGTCTTAGACCATGTGAGGCTCTGACATGACATACGAAGTTCTCAAGGATGACCTCGAGTTCCTGCACCTCCTCGGACAGCAGGGCATAACGCTGCGCGATGATGGTGATAGCCTCGTGTGCACCGCGTCCGTCGGTGTGATGACACAAGAGTTGTGTACCGCCATCGCCGGCCGCAAGAGCAGGCTTCTGCCTCTCCTGTCTGCCATGCGTGGGCAGGAAGGGTTGCCACATCTCGAACCTGACCCGGCTGCGCGTTATGAACCCTTCGCCCTCACCGAGAATCAGGAGGCCTACTGGCTGGGGCGAAACACCCGGACAGAGTCGGGTGGGGTGGGCATCCACGTCTTCTTCGAAATAAGTGTCGAAGGTTTTGACACCCAACGTTTCGAGGCTGCTTGGGACAGTGTGGTGCGGCGTCACGATATGCTGCGTGCCGTGGTTATGCCAGACGGACGACAGCGCATCCTCGAGAATCCCGGCCGGGTGGTCATTGAAGAAGAGATGCTGCCCGCCACAGGGGGAGATGTTGTTCTCGCACAGGCGCGACATGCCATGTCCCACACCTGTTATGACCTTTCGGTGTGGCCGCAGACGTGCTTCAAGGTCTTCCGCCAGCCTGCGGGCGAGGACGGAACGTCGCACGGCATCCTGATGTGGAGTCTTGATACGTGGAACCTCGACCTGCGCAGCGTTCAAGTCATCCTCGACGACCTGACGCGCCTGTACCGGGGTGAAGAACCCCGGCCTCCGGTGGAGGTCAGCTTTCGTGACTACGTCGCAGCACTGGGGAGGTTACGCAAAACGTCTCGCTACCGCAGGGCACTAGACTACTGGCGTGAACGCATCCGTGCGCTGCCCTGCCCCCCCGACTTGCCCCGCCAGCCTCTTGCCAAGACGCAGGCCGGGCGTTTTACGAGGCGTTCACGGCGTCTGCCCGCAGAGGTCTGGCAGCCCATACGTGTAATGGCAGCCCGTCATGGTCTCACTACCTCCGTGCTGCTTCTAGCCGCCTATGCCGCAACGCTGTCGCGCTGGTCGGTTACCAAGCATTTTACTCTGAACGTGCCACGTTTCAACCGGCTGCCGCTGCATCCTGACATCGACCACGTTGTTGGTGAGTTCGCCAGTTTCTCATTGCTCGAGGTGGACTGCCGCGAGTTGAGGCCATTTGTCGAGCATGCGCGTGTCGTCCAGTCGCAGTTGTGGAAAGACCTCGAACATGCCCATGTCTCCGGGGTGCGGGTGTTGCGTGAGTGGCGAGAACATCTCGGCCCTGCGGCCCCGGCGGTGATGGCTCCGTTCGTATTCACCAGTGAGCCGGAGCATAATTCTGAAAGCGCAGGGTCAGCCGATGGCACCGCTAGCGGTACTGGGTATAGCAAGGATGAAGGGCGTTCATGGATCGCCGCATTGGAGCGGCTGGGTACGGTACGCGAATTGCTGACGCAGACGCCGCAGGTGTGGCTTGATAGTCAGTTCTCCGAAGTGGATGGGGGCCTGTACCTTTCGTGGGACAGCCTTGAAGGGCTATTCCCCGAAGGGATGGTGGACCGCATGTTTGACGCCTACGTGGGCGTGGTAGAGGGCCTTGCCGAGGAAGATGGCTGGACCCGCACTGGTATCCCTCTGCCACCCGCGGAATTAGCTTTGCGTGGCGGACTGCTCGGCCCTTCGGGGCCAGTTTCGGATGAGACGCCCTGGGAGGCCATCCAGCGTCACGCTCGCATCCGTCCTCATGCACGGGCCGTGGTCGACGCGCGTGGCGGGCTGGACTGGAGCGAAGTGCGCCTCGCTATTGATCACCGTGCAGGGCGTCTGGTCGAACTTGGCGTGGGGCCGGGGCATGTGGTTGCTTTCGCGCTTCCCAAGGGAGGGGAGCAATTCATCACCGCCATGGCCATCCATGCCTGCGGCGCAACGGGCGTGCCTCTCGACCACGAGTCGCCCGTCACCCGTGCGAGGGTTATCCTCTCCGACTGCGGGGCCGCGCTGCTGTTTACCGATGCGCCGTCACGCGCCCGTTTGCAAGGGGCCGTGCCGTGCCCGGTACTCGATGTGGACGACGGCACGGCCCCCGTGCTCACCGACGGCTTGCCTGCCCCGGACCCGACGGTCTCCGGGCTGTACTGCATCATCTACACATCAGGTTCGACGGGCACACCTAAGGGGGTGATGGTGCCGCTGCAAGGCTTGCTGAACATGGCGCAGGATGCGCGGGAGCGTTTCGCCCTCGGCCCTGCCGATGTCGTTCTAAGCCTCAGCCCAGTTTACCATGACCTCGCCTTGTTCGACATGCTGGTGACGGCCCTCTTCGGGGTCACGCTTGTTTTCCCAGACCCGGCCCGACTCAAGGACCCCGCTCACTGGCTGGCGCGTATGGCTCAATGCGGCGTTACCGTGTGGAACACTGTGCCCGCCACCATGACCATGCTTCTTGACTACCTCGAAGGCGGCGAGACTTCGGCGCAGGGCCTCGCAACGTTGCGCTGGGCTGTGCTTGGCGGCGACTGGCTGCCTCTCGGTACACCCGGCAGGCTGGCACACGTCGCCCCCGGTGCGGTGGTGGTCTCAAGTGGTGGCCCCACTGAGATATCCGTCTGGAACATGCTTTATCCGGTGATGACCTTCGACCCGCGCTGGAGAAGCATCCCCTACGGGTTGCCCATCCGCAACGCCGGATGCCACATCCTCGACGAACGCCTTGAAGACTGCCCGGCCATGGTGCCCGGTGAGATGTATGCCAGCGGAGTGGGCATCACTGCGGGGTACATGAACGACCCTGAAAGGACGTCGGCCTCTTTTGTCGTGCATCCCGGCAACGGGCTGCGCATGTATCGCACAAGCGATATCGTGCGGCTGCACCATGACGGATACGTCGAGTTCATCGGTCGTCGAGACAATCAGGTCAACGTCAATGGCTACAGGATAGAACTGGGCGAGGTCGAGACGGCGGCGTGCCTGCTTGGGACGGTGGGGCATGCGGTGGCGGTGTTGCCTGCCGCAGGTCCCGACGAGTCGAAGGGACTTGTGCTGTGGGTGGTGCCCGCACCGGGGCAAATGTGCACTGAGGCTGATGTGCGTACCCATCTGGCGGCGCATGTCCCGAAGTACATGATGCCCGCGTATATCGGTGTCACTGGCGCCTTTCCGCTGACACGCAACGGCAAGACCGACCGTGTCGCCATGTCTCACTGGCCCTTGCCCGGCAAGGCGAAGGCAGAGGGGGCGCAGGACATTGCGACGCCCACTGAGGCTCTTCTTGCGGAGGCATGGCGGCAAACACTGGGGCTGGAGGCCGTTTCGCCAGACGACAACTTCTTCGAGGTCGGTGGAAGCTCCATCGCTGCTGTGCGTCTCTACAACAGAGTCATCGCCGGAAGATATCCCGGGCTGAGTGTTGCAAGTCTGTTCTCTTTTCCGACTCTCCGCGAGCTTGCCACAGCCATGGATGCCGCATCGCCCCGCAGTGCTGGCGATAGTGGGGCCGGGCTTCCCCCGGTCGGGCACAGGGGGGCGACGGAGTGGCCTGCCGTGGTCGCATCTTCGCAATGGCGGCAGACCGCTCCCGCCACACGAGTTCAGCAGCGCATGTTCTACGAGGATGCCCGGCAACAGGGGGCGGGGTGCTATAACATGTGCCTTCGGGTAGATCTTCGCGCACCGGAGGACGGCGCGATAGACGTCTGCCTTCTGGAGGCGGCGTGCAATGCCGTGGTCGCACGGCACGACATCCTGCGTACGGTCTTCGAGGAGACACCCTTCGCGGATGCTAGATGCGAGACGCGCGTGATGCAGCACATCCGGCCCGTAGGCGAGTCGTCTGCACATGACTGGGGCGGCGATGCCGACGGGCGCGAGCCCGGCACAGGGGGCAAGGTCGCATTCGAAGTGTCGGCAGGCGTCTCGCCGTCGTCGCTTGAAGCCCTTTGCCGTGACTTCACTGTCAGGCCCTACGACCTTTCGGCTGGTCCACTTGTGCGCTTCGGGTTGTTGCTGGAACGCCCCGACAAGGGGGTGCTGCTAATCGGCTTCCATCACATCGTCATGGATGGCTGGTCGCTTGGCCTTTTCATGAATGACCTCGCAGCTGCACTCGATGGTCTGGCTAATTCTGTCAGGCGGGCCTTCCCCGACGGGGCGGGCATGGCGGACGTGGAAACTGTCGCAACTCCAGTAGTGCGACAGTCTGACGTGGCCTTGTGGGAACGGTCGCAAGCCTTTGCTGATGTCGCACGACGGCTTGTACCATGTGTTGCGGCACGTTTCCCCGAAGGAGGAAATCCCTCGGTCATACCAGCCGCCATATCAGTCAACACACCGCATCTGCTTGCATCGGGGCAGGAGTGCTGCGTCGAACAGGCGATACCCGACGGGACGGTGGCAGCAATCAACGCGCTGTGCCCGTCACTGGGTTGCACCCCTTTCGCCTTCATGCTCACCGTGTTCGCGTTGCTGACATCGCGCTACGGCGGCAACGCTACAGCGCAACTGGGAACCTATGTGGCGGCCCGTACTCTGCCCGGTCTGGAGTCGGCGTTCGGTTCCATGACCTGCCCCGCCCCCTTGCGGTTCGATTTCACGTCCGACATGGCGTTGACTGAAGCTGTGCGCGGCACCATGCGCCAGCTTTCGGAGGCCATGGACCACTGCCTGCTGCCTTTCGACGATATTATCAAGGCCATCGGTGGCAGGAAAGGAGGCGACCTGCCGCTGTTCGGCATCGCTTTCACCTACGACAATACTCCTTCGCAAGCCGTCACAGCTGCGGGTCTTCACCTGTCCCCTGCTGGCATACGCCAGTACCGGACCAGCATTGACCTTGAAGCCGCCGTGGCTGCGGACGGAAAGGGGATGCGTGTCGGCATGGTCTTCAACCCCGAGAAGCTGGACGTCACCGCGGTGCGCACCTTCATGCGCCGCTTCATCGTCATGCTCGAACGGGCAGTCGCTTCGCCGGGGCAGCCGCTTTCAGCCTTGTCACACTCCACGCCCGAAGACGAAGCCCTGCGTGTCTTGCACACTCCTCCCTCGGGATTCCCAGAGTATGATACGTTGCTGGGCTACCTGGGTGCCATCGCGCAGGCACGGCCGGAAGGGACGGCCTTCGTGGATGTCGGGTTGTGCGACGGGCGGCCCGTGGCGTTCGACGTGCATACTGTATCCGATGTTGTCAGCCGGGCCGATGCCATGACAGCGGCCCTCATGCGACATGGCGTGCGTCCCGGCGACCGTGTGGCCCTGTTTCTGCCGCGCAGCGCGGCCCTTGCCGTTGCCATGCTCGCCACGCAGCAGTGCGGTGCGGTCTTCGTACCCGTGCCGCTCGGGATGGCCAGCAGCCGTATAGTCGAAATCCTCGCGGCATCCGGGGCCGTGGTGGTCTGCTGCGAAGGGGCGCAGCTTCATGCCGTGGCCGACATGGGAGCCACGGCGCTCGTTATCGACGGTCTCCCCCCGCTGACAGCCCGCGAACGCGAGGCCCTCCATGCCCCCGGAGTGCTGCCAGAACCCGCTCCCGACACCGAGGTGAGTCTGTTCTTTACTTCCGGGTCGGAGGGCAGACCCAAGGGCGTACGCCTTTCGCACCGCAACTGGGTGAACCGCATCGAGGCGGGGTGGCGGCTGCTACCGTATACCGAAGACGAGGTGTGCATCGCCAAGACGGGCATTGGGTTCATCGATATCTTCTGCGAACTGTTCCAGCCCCTGTTCAGAGGGATTCCCGTGTATGTGGTGCGAGAAGGCGAGGAGACCGACGTCGAAGCTCTTGTCGCGCATCTCGAACACTGGGGGGTGACGCGATCCATGATCGTGGTCTCGCTCATCGGCAGCATCCTCGACACCCTCGCCTACACTCCGGCGCGGCTGGAGTCGTTGCGTCATGTGTTGGCCTCTGGCGAACCGTTACCTGCAGGTATGGTGCACCGTTTCCGTGAACGCCTGCCGCAGTGCGACCTATACAACACGTATGGTTCCACGGAGGTCTCGGCCGATGTGGTCAGCGGCCCAGTAATCCCTGCACGTCCGAAGGGGGGGGTGGTGCCACTCGGCAGGCCCATGCTGAACTGCCGGGTGGAGGTCCTGGACGCCCTGCGGAGGCCCCTGCCTCACGGGGTACCTGGCGAGGTGGCCGTTGCTGGCCCCGCAGTGACGCCGGGATATGCCGATGGGGACACCACGCGTTTCATCGAGGTGGAAGGAGAGCGTTTCTTCCTTACCGGCGATGTCGGGATGTGGACGGCTGAAGGCGAGCTTCTGGGTTTCGGGCGCATGGACAGGCAGTTGAAGATCCGCGGGCAGCGCGTCGAACCCGGCGACGTGGAGGAAGTCATCCGCGCCCATGCCCATGTGTCCGAAGTGGCTGTCATCGGCATGGAGGAGGCGGGCGAGATGAAGCTCGCCGCGTGCGTCGTTCTCACCGCGCCGGGTGTCGTTGCCATGCGCGACCTGCGCCGCGACCTGCATGCCGGTCTCAGCGGGGCGATGATGCCAGCCTGCTGCGTGGAGGTGGAGTCCATTCCCCGCACCGGCAGCGGTAAGGTCGACCGTCGCGCACTGACGCTGGCGGTGGAGGCAGCCCTGCGTGCTCCGACGTCTGATGCCGCCCCGCCCGAAGGAGATGTGGAAAAGACATTGGCGGACATCTGGTCGCAGTTGCTTGGTCATCCGGTATGCGACCGACAGGAGAACTTCTTCGGCACGGGAGGGCACTCGCTGCTTGCCGTGCGCCTTGTGGCACTCATCCGGGAGCGCTTCGGGGTACGGCTACAGGTGCGGCACATCTTCGATACGCCCGTTCTCGCTGACCTCGCCGACCTTGTCGGGCTTCTTGGAACACGGGGTGGAGCTCAGGCCGATACACATCATTACGGTGAAACGGAGGTGATCTAGCATGACCGTCCTGCAACTGCTCCAGCAATGCCAAGACAGGGACATCATCCTGCGCTCCGATGCGGGTAATCTGGTGGTCAAGGCCCCCGAAGGAGCCTTGGACGACACCCTGCGCACCGCTCTGCGTCGACTGAAGGGCGAACTGCTGTCCCTCGTCCCCTCGGACGCGCAGGCGAACACCCCCCCCCTTCGCCCCGCCGGGCAGCGACCGCCCAGCCGCTTCTCCCTGTCGGCCTACCAGCGGCAGTTCTGGGCAGGGGCCAGTGGAGATAACCCCGACAACACAACCCTCGCCATCGCCGAGGCGTTCGATTTCGACATGCCCGTCCGCCCCGACGCCTTGCGCTTCGCCCTTGAACGGGTGGCGGCGCGTCACGACATGCTGCGCATGCGTCTTGAGACCGACGAACACGGTGAACCCGTGCAGGTCATCCGTGACCGGGTTTGCGTACCGCTGACCGTGCGAGAACTGCATGCCGGGGCTTCTGAAGACGACCGTGCCGAAGCCGTGCGCGGCATCATCGGCGAGGCCATGGCCGCACCCTACGACCTCGGGTGCGACACCCCCTTCCGAGCTGGACTGGTCACCGGGTATACGGGAGAAGGCGGTGCGACTGTCGTTCTCGGTATTCCGCATATCGTGGGTGACGCCCTGTCGCTGAACGTCATTCTGCGCGACCTCGTGCGTCATCTTCAGGGAGGCGCGACCGCCGATGCGGATGCAGGAGCTCCTCCCCCCGTGCAGTACGGTGAGTACGTGCGATGGCTCGATGCAAACGTCAGCGATGATGAGGCGCAACGCCATGTCGACTTTTGGGCCGACAGGCTGCGCGACTTGCCCCCCGTCCACGCATTGCCGACGGACCATGCCCGTCCTGTGGACAGGCGAGCCTCGCAATTCGCCTTCGTGGATATCACCTTGCCCGATGCTGCGCCCCTCAATGCCTCATTGAGGCGCCAGGGTGTCAGCCCTTTCATCTTCTTTCAGACGGCCATGCGCATCGCGTTGTATCGTTTCGGCGGGGTGACGGGCATTCCCGTGGCGACGCCCATGGCAAACCGTCATCGCTTCTCGGCACTGGACTCGGCTGTGGGCTGCTTTGCCAACGAGGTGGTGCTTCACATTCCCCTCGACCCGGATGCCACTGTACGACAGGCCATGGATGACGGACAGGTAGCTCTCGCCGACGCACTTGAACATCAGGAGGCTCCGTTCAACCATGTCCTCGAACGGCTGAATGTGCCACGTAGCACGGACTGGCTACCCGTGGCGCAGGTCTTCTACTCCTATGTGGGCCTCGCCGAAGACGTGCCAGTACGCCATCGTTTCGACCACATCGGTTGCCCCGGCTACGACCTGTCCTTCACCGTCGCGGATTGCAAGGACCACTATAGATTCATGCTGGGCTTCGACACGGCCCTTTATGACTTCGATACAATGCGGCATCTGGGTGCGCTTTTCACCCGACTGTGCTCGCTGCTGCCAGCCATCCCCGACGCAACGCCACGGAGCATCACTCTCACGGATGCTCTACCCCCGGTCGCGGAACGTAACGACAAAACGCCGAATGACGCCCTTACGCGGAGCCTCTTCACCGTGCCGGGCGAGACTATCTGCATCCTCGACGACGAGTCGGAAAGTCCGTGCCTCATGGCCTTGGGGGAGATGGCGCGTGGGGCGAGATGCGACGTCGATGTGGTTGACGCCAGTGGCTGGATGTCCATGACAGGCCCGAGGACACTGCTGACCTCGCGGCCCCCTCATGAGCTTGCGCCACTGATGCGCCCTGCTATGAATAGCGCGAATACCGACAGTCGTCCTTACGCTGCGTCGGGAGAGAAGGAAGTAGAGGCCGTACCCCGCCTGTGCCTCGTCGACCACCTGCCCTCCGCAGCGGCACTGCGGGCGCTTTGCGAGTGGGGCGTCGAGGGGCATGTGGTCGTGCGGCTTCTCCCCGCACGCGACGGTGAACCTCCGAGGTGCTGGGTGGCCTCCCTGCGGTCGCTGCAGCCGTTGCGTGACGATGACCGCTTCGTAGAGGGGGACGTCATGCCCACCCTTCCGCCAGCCATGCCGGGTGAGCGACTTACTCTCGCGCCGGGCCTGCATCTCGCCTTTGGGGGGCAGGGGCGTGTGAGGTTGCCATTGCCAGATGCCACCGTACCTGTGGTATGGTTCCGCGGGCGACGGCTGCACCTCGACCTGTTGGCGGACGCATGGGCACGGGCACAGGGCGTGCATGCCGCATTCACGCTGCAACCTGACGCGCTGTCTCCTCTACGGGGCGACAGGCTCACGGCATGGATCGTGCGCGGTGATGAGCATCGTCCCTCCGGGGCGGATACCCGCGTCCCGGGTATGCCCGAAGGCTGGCCTGAACGTCTGGTTGACATCACGGCACTGCCGTTGACGTCCGAGGGCGGTCTCGACCGTCACGCACTCTCCCGCCTGCCGCAGGTGGCAGAAGCCGCCTTTCCCGACATTGAGCGGTCTTTCATCGAAAGAGGCCGCGGACCGCTGAACCTGCTTGCTGTGGCAGAAACGCCGCCCGCACGGGTTCTGCATCATTCCGACATCGTCCCGCAGGGGCGCAACCTCACAGTGCGAAGCAGTCATTCTATGCTCGGTGTGGCGGCGCGCAAGGACGGTGACGGAGACGATCGGCCTCTCTCCATCGTGTATGGTACACAGCTTGGCGATGGGGAGGGCGTGTCCTTCCGCGAGTGCCTTGAGCGGTTTCGCAACGAACTGGTGTTCATCGACCTCAATGGTGCGGAGGAGCGTTTCAGCGGTACGGCCTTTCTTGAACGGGCACGGACATTGCTGTCAGGGTTGCAGTGCCACGGTTTAAAGCCCGGAGTGCGTGCCATCCTCTATTGTCCCGACGAGCGCGACATCTTGTCCCTTGCATGGGCCTGCCTGCTTGGTGGCATCGACATGACAGCGTTGCTGCCCCCCCGAGGCGGGCAGAATCCTGCGCCTACGCAGACCCGTCTTGGACATATGCTCGATATCCTCGGTGCGCCTGTGGTCATCACCACACCGGGCACGGTTGTGCCGTTTTCGTCGTGCACCATGCTGCATGTGGACGACCTGCTGGCCGAAGGACGTGAGGTCGGGATGCCCGAACTGTTCGAGACCCGGCCCGACTCGCCCGTGTACACGGCATTCACCTCTGGCAGCACGGGTGTTCCCAAGGCCGTACCTCTCAACGCCGCGAACCTCTTCGCCGTCATGCGTTCGCGCGACCAGCGGCTTGGCCCCATCGCCGATGAGACGGCCCTTTCGATCACATCGCTCGATCATGTGGGGTCGCTGTTCGGCCAGAGCCTCTTTGCCACGATGCGCGGCGCGCGACAGGTCTACAGCCCCTTCCCCTACGTGCTTGCTGACCCTGTTCGCGTGCTGGACATCATGCACCGGCACAGGGTCAGCCACACATGGGCGCCGGACTTCCTGTGGCGTCACCTGTACGAGTCGCTCAACAGGCGAGCCACTCCACCCGGCACATGGGACCTTTCGAGCATGACCCATCTCATCTCCGGCGGAGAGAACACGCGAGAGGCGACATTCGTCATCCTCGGCAGGCAACTTGCCGCGCAGGGACTCGACCCTGCGGCATTCTCCCATTGTTGGGGGATGTCGGAGACTTCGTCGTTCTTCACCATGAGCGACGCATGGGACGGGGCAGGACACGAGTCGCATCTCGGCATTGTCGACGCCGGCCCCCCCCTACCGGGCATGGCGTTTCGCACTGTGGACAGAAACGGAGAGACGGTTCCTGAAGGGGTGCTAGGGGCTTTCCATGTAAGCGGCCCAAGCGTGTTCGGCGGTTATCTGGACAATCCCGAGGCCAATGCCGAGAGCTTCAGCCCTGACGGATGGTTCATCACCGGTGACATCGCCATGATACGCAACGGAAGGGTCATCTTCTGCGGGCGCGAGAAGGAACAGGTGGTCATCAACGGGCAGAACATCTCGCAGTTTGACATCGAAGGGTTCGTGGACGGCATAGAGGGTGTCGAGCCGACGTTCTCGGTGGTCATCGGCTGCCGTAACGAAGCCACCGGGGATGAGGACGTGCTTGTGTTCGCCCATACCACCCATGTGATGCCCTCTGAGAGGGCCGCCGTCATCCGTCGTATAAGTGCTGCGTTGAACGCCCATTACGGCATAATGCCCCGCCATGTGCTGCTGGTGGACAAGCAGGATGTACCCAAGGCTGCACTGGGCAAGATACAGCGGGTGATCATCCTCAAGCGGTTCATCGCCGGGGAATTCCAGCGGCATGTGCGGGAGTCGGACTTGCTGCTGCAGAACGCCGACACCGTGCCTGACTGGTTCGTCAACCGGGGATGGACGCCAGCTGACCTGCCACCGTGGGATGAGGTCATCCCTCTCCCCCCCGCGTCCGTTTACGGCATTGCCCACGACATGACGGGAGCATGCAACGACTCGGTTCGGACCGCCCCTTCGGTCAACCTCCACGTTCATCATAGCCTCGGTATCTCCGAAGACCTCTATGACTCTTTCCGTCCTTCCGGGAAGGGGCATTTAGTGCTCATGGGGCATGATATGACCCTGAGTGCAGCCCTTGGGCGACAGCTTGGTGATTTCGGAGCGCAGGTAGAAGAGGCACATTCAACGGCGTTGGCAACTTCGCATGAGGCTGCAACTTCGCTCGCAGCCACGCGGGAGGGGGCTACGATGGTCTACATGGCGGGCCGCGAGCCGCATGGCGAGGCGCGTGCCACGTGGCTCGAGTTCTCGTTCATGCCTCTCGTCCGGCTCATGTCCGCCATGGCAGAGAGTCCATCGTCCCTGTGCGGGCGATCGCTCGTCGTCGTCACCACATGCGGGCAGTACCTTGCGGGTGAAGGCGAGGTCTCTCCCATGGGAGCGGCGCTTGCGGCTCTGGCGACGAGTCTCGGACGACTGGTGCCGGGTGTTCGCGTCGTCGACCTCCACGGAGAAAGACTTGAGGACGACGCAGAGGCACTGCGCCGCGAACTGCTGCTTGGCACTACGGAACAGCTTTGCGCATGGCGTAGCGGGCGACGCCATGTCCCGTGCCTGCAGCGGGTCGACTTCAGGCCCGATGCGGCGGCCCCCGGCTGGGATGCTCCCTTCGCCCCCGGCACCTTCTGCCTCTGCACCGGGTTCACCGGGCGTCTGGGTCGTGTACTGCTGCCCCAGCTTCTGGCGCTTACCCGTGGTCGCTTCCTGCTTGTAGGGCGCAGAACCGAAGACGAAGCGGCCCGTGCGTTGCCCCACATACTTCAGGGCGACGTCCCACACTGGCAAGAGCGGGTTCTGTATGTGCAGGCCGGTCTGGACGACCCGCAGGCCCTTGAAACGGCGCTGCGCCGGGCGGGTGTTTTTTTCGCTGCGGAAGACGGTCGTCCTGTGCCCCCCGGCGGGGTGCTACATCTTGCGGCTGACACGAGTGAGCATGACTTCTCTGACTTTGCGGCAGAAATGCTCGTCGCACGGCTGGACGAACGCCTGCGTCATCTTGGGTATATCGAGGAAGCCTTCGCGAGATGCGGTGGCACCGGCCCGAGGGTGGTCTTCTCCAGCGTTATGTCCCTCTGGGGCGGCGCGAGGTCGGCCCTGTATGCTCCGTCATGCGCCGTGGCTGAGGCCTTCGCCGCATACAGGGCCAGCACTCCCGAAGGATGGCGCTGCTTCGGCTGGTCGCGCTGGCAGGACGCCGATGGGCACGATGACTACCTTGCCAGTATCCTTAAGCAACGTGGCTTTCTCATGATCGACCCCCGCCGGGGGGCTCTCAGCCTTCTTGCCATGCTCGCCCGTACCTCGCACTCGGGGGAAGTCGGACTGCTGGCCGGGGTGGAGCACCATGCGCCCGGAGTCGCCTGCCTCATGCGGCGTCCCGGTCATTCCGTGCGGCCCGTCATGGGGGTCGAGGCACATGTAGCCGCGGGTTCACCCCTTTCCGTATTGCGCGGGCTTCTGGTTAGGGCCGTGGGCCGCGGGGTGAACCTGCGCGTCGTGGGACACGCAGCGCAGGATTTCGACGGGCAAGGGCGTCTGCTGGTGCCGTCTTCCGGGGGGCGACATGCCGATGAGGTGTCAGGTGGCGTGGTCTTGCGTAACGAGACGCATCTCGCCATTGAGCGGCGTATGCTCGCCATCTGGCGTGATGTGTTGCAACTGGGCCTTATCGACCCCTCGGCAAGCTTCTTTGAACTTGGAGGGACATCGGTCCACGTTCCGCGCCTGCGGGAAAAGGTGCTTGCCGAATTCGGCGTGGATGTGGGCAGCGTGGGTGTCTTCCATTACCCCAGTGTCTACGACATGAGCCATGCCGTAGCTGGCGCTTCCGAGGGTGTTCAAGGCGGTGTGTCTGGCGCGGCTGTGGAAAGGGCGGCAAGGCAACGTAGCGCAAGGGCGGGCAGGGGCTTGTAATCCTTCACGGTCGGGGTCCCCTCTTCGGGCGGTGCCCTTGAGGGGGGCTCCTGGCCGTGCCTATCACTCACCATACGGCACAAGAGAGTTCCTGCAATGTACAAGTCTTCGTTCGACGAAGAGCGGCACCGGTATTCCATTGCCGTCATCGGTATGGCCGGGGTGTTCGCCGATGCCCCGTCCCTCGATCATCTATGGCGCAATCTTCTGAGCGGGCATGAGGTCGTGCGACATCTGGACGATGCGACCCTGCTGGCCAACGGCTGCCCGGAGTGGATCCGTTCGCATCCGCTATTCATGCCCATGTCAGCCTTCATGCGTGACGTCTCCCGGTTCGACGCGGAGTTCTTCGGATTCACCCCCGCAGAGGCCACGTTGATGGACCCACAGCTACGTCTCATGTTGCAAGTGGCGTGGCATGCTTTTGAAGATGCCCATCACGTCCCAGGTTCAGGGGGGCTGACCGGCGTCTTCGCCGGGGCGCACAAGAGCGACTATCTGCTGTGCAATGCAGGACCTGAGTATTCCGTAATGACGGGTATGAAGGCCATGTCCGCCTCACTCTTCAACGGGCAGGACTTTCTCGCCACGTGGCTTTCGTACAAACTGGGGCTGACGGGGCCAAGCCTGAATGTGCAGACCGCGTGCTCGACGGGGCTGGTGACTGTGGCCACCGCCTGCCAGAATCTGCTCGATTACAGCTGCGACGTCGCCCTTGCCGTGACCGGGGCGGTGTTCAACCCCCGCGACTGGGGCTATCTGGCCGAGACGGGCAGCATCCTATCCGGCGACGGGCATTGCCGCCCCTTCGACGCCGAGGCCACAGGGACGGTCACCGGCGAGGGAGTGGGGGCAGTGGTCCTTAAGCGGCTGTCAGACGCCCTGCGTGACAAAGACTCCGTGCATGGCATCATACGAGGCTTTGCCGTCAACAACGACGGCGGTGCACGGGCGGGCTACACCACGCCATCCGTAGCGGGACAGGTGGTCCTGCTGGAGCAGGCACTCGCCTCATCGGGGCTGTGCGGCAGCGATGTCTCCTATGTGGAGGCCCACGGCACGGGAACCCCACTTGGAGACCCCGTGGAATTCAGGGCACTGCAAGAGGCGTACGGGCGTGTCCCTCGCAAGGGGCCGTGCCTTCTCGGGTCGGTGAAGGCCAATCTGGGGCATCTGGGGGCCTGCGCTGGGATGGTAGGTCTGCTCAAGGTACTGCTCATGCTGCGGCATGGCGAGATACCGCCGCAGGTCAACTTCTCGCGTCCCAACCCTGAGGTCCACCTCGAGGGCAGTGCGTTCGCCATCTCCACCACCAGCAAGGCATGGTCTGCCGAACGGCCGCGTGTGGCAGGGGTGAGTTCGTTCGGGCTAGGCGGAACCAATTGCCATATGCTGGTGGAAGGGGCGGAGGCGTTGCCACGACCTGAGGACACTTCTATCACCCCTGCGGTGCTTCCCCTTTGCCTTGCCGCGAAGTCGCGTGATGCCCTCGACAGGCTGCGTCAAGGCTGGTCGAGTCTTCTCGCCGCCCGGCCTGAAGTCGACCTGCCGCAGGTGACACGCTGCGCGTTGACGGGACGTAGTGCCATGCCATGGCGTCTTGCCGTGGCGGGGACGCACCCCGAAGCACTGGTGGAACGCCTTGAGAACGCGTCGGAGGCAGCGTTCATTGCCCCCGGCACGGCTGCTACCACGGTGTTGTTCCTGCCCGACCTCGTGGCGGAGGCACCGGAGTTGTCGCAGGCACTCATAGCGAGCCTACCGCCCCTTGCCGGGGCGTTCGCCCGTTGCGCACGGTATGTGGCCGAAGATACAGGAGGTTCCATCGACATTATGCCGGGTTGCAGCCCCGTACCGAAAGGCGATGCAGAGGCCCGCTGGCGCAGGACATGCGCCGTGGCCCTTTGCATCGGCCTCGGATATCTGTGCCATGCCGTGGGCTTCCGTCCCCACATGGTCATCGGGTGCGGTTGCGGGGCCTTGGCCGCACGTGCTCTTGCCGGGGGGTGCAGCGAGGCTGAGGCCATGCGCCTTGTTGCATCGGACATGGTACAGTCCGGTGTGGCGTCGGGGTATGAGGGCGGGGCCTCATCCGGGTTGTGGGACGGCGATGTGCGCGTGGTCGACCTTACAGGCGAGACACTTTCATCCGATACCCTGCGTCAGGGCATCGCACGCTGCCACGACTTGGGGGCCAACGTGTTCGTCGCTGCCTGCCCCTCACATGCCGATGGCTTGCTGCGCGATACCCTCTTGCCCGATGGCGACATGGCATTGGTTTCACTCTTCGGAGGTCTGTCTGCCGGTACGACACGGGCTGCCGACCACTCCGAGCAGATGTTGGCACAAGGTCTGGCACGGCTGTTCATGGCCGGGGTCGACCTCGCGCCAGTACGAACGGCCCCCCCGGTCGACATTCCGATCTATCCTTTCGCACAAGATGTATACTGGCTGAACACCGGGACCGGTGCGGCAGATGCGTTGGGACAAGCCGCTGGGCAATGGTGCGGCCTGTATTCCGGTGGTGTGGCGGCTGATATGGCCTCGTCTGCGGCGGCATCCTCCGATGTGCAGGGCGGGGAGGCAAGTGCCGAGGGCGACGCTCATGCGGCAGCAGACATTGAGCACGTGTTGTGTGGCATATGGAATGCCGCGCTCGGCATCAGCGACATCGGCCCTGATGACGATTTCTTCATGCGCGGTGGTACCTCGTTGAGCGCCATCACTATCATTGCCGAAACCGAGCGGTGCGTGGGGTTGAGTGTGCCCTTACGGGACTTCCTCGAACTGCGGACGATCAACCGGGTCATGGAACGTCTGGCCCGTCTCGCTGCAGAGGCTGATGCCGCCTGACGCCACGTGGCGCATTGTCTCTTCTGACAGACCCTTGCCGGGACACCCACGAGTCGAATGTCTGCCTCGCGCAGGCATGAGGTTGAAATATGAGCAAAGGGAATGAATTTATAGCTTTGAGAAAACGTATGACCGACAGGATGTCCAGCCTTGCCCCGGAAGGGGCACAGGCATGGCGTGTGCAGCCCGACCCTCAGTCGCGCTACGCCCCTTTTCCCCTCAACGATATGCAACGGGCGTATGTTCTTGGCAGAAACGGCGCGCTTGAGGGCAACGCCGCCATGCAGTGCTACATGGCCTTCGCCACCGCAGATTTCTCGCCGCATCGCTTCGATGACGCACTCAACGCAGTAATAGAACGCCATGATATGCTCCGCGCGGTGGTGCTGCCTGACGGCATGCAGCAGGTGCTCGAAAACCCGCCTCGTGTGGAGGTCGGCGTGGAGGACCTTTCCAGCCTCGACCAGGAGGCTCGCACAGTACGTCTGCGCGCCATCGAAGAGGAAATGTGGCATCATGTGAGCGACCTTTGCACATGGCCCCAGAGCGAATTCCGTTTTTCACGGACAGGGGCGCAGGGGGCAGAGGGTGTGGGGGTGCTCCATTGCAGACTTGATATGTGGTGCTTCGACGGTCGTAGTCTTCAGGTCTTTTTCGAAGACCTCGCGCGGCTGTACGCCGACCCCGCTGCCGCACTGCCCCCGTTGCACCTGCGGTTCTGCGACTACATGCGTGCTGTGCGAGAAGAAGAGCATTCCGCCGCGTTTGAGCGTGACCTTGACTACTGGCGGCAACGTCTCAAGACCCTTCCGCCAGCCCCGGCCCTGCCGCGCGCTTCGGTGACACCCGTACCGGACGCTGGATGGGGAAACAGGTTCACCACCCGCAAGCACCGTTTCACATCGGAAGTGTCGGCGCGCATTGCCGACCTGTGCGCACGGCAGGGGGTATCGCTAGCCTCGTTCTTGGCGTCGGTCTACTGCGAGGTCATCCGCCTGTGGAGCGGCCAGCGTCGGTTCACGCTGAACTTTCCCCGCTTCAATAGGCGTCTCGACTGGCATCCGGACGTGGACTCCATGATTGGCGAGTTCGCCACCTTCACGCTGCTGGAAGCAGACTTGCGGCCCGACGAAGACTTCCTCGCACGGACGCGACGCCTGCAGGCGTCCATGTGGGAGAACCTGGAACACGACAAGGTCTCCGGCATCAGGGTGTTACGCGAACGCATTCTCGAGACGGGGCAGCCCGAGATGCAGGCCATGCCCGTGGTCTTCACAGCCATGCCAGAGCGGAGAGGCCCTCACGATGTCGTGGAGAAAGCCTTTGCCACCTTCGGCGAACTGGTCGCTGGCAAGGGGTCTACGCCACAGGTATCGCTCGACAGTCAGTACTTTCTCATGAACGGCGAACTGCACGTGAGCTGGGATGCTCAGGACGGCATGTTCCCGCCTGATCTGGTGCAGGACATGTTCGACGAGTACACGCGTCTGGTGGCGTTGTTAGCCGATGAACGCCATTGGCACGAGCGAGACGTGGCCCGCCTACCACGCCATCAACTGGAGGTGCGACAGGAGCAAAACGAGCATCCGCAGGCACTACCGCCGGGCGGAGTGTTCAGGCTCTTCGCGCAGGTGGCGACCAGGAGCCCGCAGGCTATTGCCCTTGCTACAGAGGATATCACCGTATCCTACGGCGAACTGCACTCCATCGCCCTTCGCCTTGGCACACGCATCGTGGCACTGGCTCAGGCACTCAGGGGTGCGGACTCATGCGAAACGGAAGCCATCTGCGTTGTCGAGGCCCCGGAGGAGTCAACGGCTACCGTTACGCCCACTCTTACGTCAGTCCTTCCGGCGGGTGTTCCTCCTGTCGCCCCCCCGTGCGTTGGCATCTTGCTCGAGCGCGGGTGGCGGCAGGTCGCTGCAGTCATGGGAGTCGCGGCATCGGGTCTGGCCTATCTCCCCCTCGACCCAGACACACCACCCGAACGGCTTGAGACCATCCTCTGCGCGGCGCGTCCCGTTCTTGTAATCACCGATAGGACGTTGCCTCCGGCGTGCCTCAGCGATGGGTGCACATGTTTCGCGTTCGATGACCTTGTCGGGCCGTGGCAGGGTGCAGACGCAGCAGCGCAGGCTGCACCTCTGCCCCTCCCGGCGCATGGCGACCCCGCCTACCTCATGTTCACCTCCGGCTCGACAGGCGTGCCCAAGGGCGTCACCATCGGACAGGGAGCGTTGCTCAACGTCGTGCTGCACAGCAACACCCGCTTCGGATTGTCGAGTGACGATGTCCTGTTCTGCCTTTCCGCTCTGCATCACGACCTTTCTGTCTACGATATCTTTGGGGGGCTGGCTGCTGGTGCGCGGCTCGTCATTCCCTCACGGGACACAGCCTATGCCCCTGAACGCTGGTTGGATGTGGTGAGGCGGCATGGAGTGACCTTCTGGAACAGCGTTCCCGTGTTCATGGAGCAGTTGCTTGAGCAGGGCGAGCGACGGGGGCTGACATTACCGTTGCGTACTGTCGTGCTGGGGGGTGACTGGGTGTCGCCCTCTATTCCGGGCCGGTTACGCGGTGTGGCGCCCGACGCCGTCCTCTATACCAGCGGTGGTCCCACAGAGACCACGCTGTGGAATATTCTCAACCGGGTCGAGGGGCCGTTGGAGGGTTGGACCAGCCTACCCTATGGACGGCCTATTCCCAATGCCGCCTATCATGTGCTCGACGATGCACTTCATGACGTGCCGGACTGGGTGCAGGGCGAGATGTGCTGCAGTGGGCTTACCCTCTGCCTTGGTGCGAGCCTCGATTCGGCAGAGAACGCCCGCGCGTTCGTGGAGCATCCAGAGACGGGCGAGCGGCTATATCGCACTGGTGACATGGGACGCTACCGCCCCGGAGGGATGCTTGAGATTCTCGGGCGCAAAGACTTTCAGCTGAACATCGGTGGCTATCGTCTCGACCCCGGCGAAATTGAGCAGGTTCTTGCCACGCACCCTGATGTGCAGCGGGTGGTGGTGGGCGCATCAGTGCCTAGTCGTAATGACTCTTCAGTGAATGGCGGCGGCAGGGATATCCTGAGTGCCTTTATACTGCCCGTCGCAGGTGCAGACACGGCTGCACTGGAAAAGGGGCTAGCCGGACTCGCCAACAGGCGTCTACCGTCGGCCATGCGTCCCCGTCGCTGGGTGATGCTCGACGAGTTTCCACTGACAAGGAACGGCAAGGTCGACCGGAAACTGCTCATGCGGAGTGCTTCCGACCTCGTGGCGCAACCGGTCGCCGGACGCGGACCGTCCAATGCCGTGGAGTTGTTCCTTGCCGGGGTATGGGCTGACATCCTTCGGTGTCCTGTCAAGAATGTGCGCGAGAGCTTCTTCGAAATGGGAGGCGATTCGCTGAAAGCCATGCGAGTATTCGCGCAACTGGAGGCGAAGCTTGGCCTCAAGCTGCCCCTGTCGCAGGTATTCACCTCCCCCACCATCGAAGGCTTGGCCCATGAGGTCTATGCCCGGCTGGCAGAGAAGATGCCCCCGCATGTCGCGGGAGGCGTGTCGTCCACAAGTCCTGGTGATGATCGAGAGGACTGCCGGTGCCAGTCCGGCGCGGCCCGCCCCAAGGTCCGGCAGACTGCCGTGTGACATGTATTTCATACGGCGTATCCAACGCCGTTGGGGGTATCAATCTACATCGGGCATCATGAGACAGAGACGGAGTCTCCGACCGGAGACTCCGTCTCTTGTTGCGTATGCTGCTGCCTCCATTGACAGAAGCGGAGCCCTTCGGTGGAAGGGCTCCGCTTTTGGTTGCCAGCCGGGTGGTGGGGTGTTCAGCAAAACCTGCGTGCGATGATCGACCGTATCTCGTCGGCTGCTGGCATCTTTCGCGCGTTGTACCTGTTCACGTATGAGAAATAGATGCTGGAATAGGTGTCGGCGTAGAATATCCGCTTCAGCTCTGTCTGGAACAGGGGTACGGCCGAAAGGTCAAATACTCCCCGGCACTGCGGAGAGGTGACGATGGTTCTTATCTCGTCGGCATAGCCGTCCTTCTCAAGGCCGTTGGTGGCGATGATGCACTGGAAAGGCATGGGTGGAAGGGCGAGAAATTCTCCGGCCCTGAGCACCTTCTCCTTGAGTGGCTGGTCCAGCTTCTTCTTAAGATTCTTGGGGGCGCGGGTGATGAAGAGCAGGTCATCGTAATGTTCGGTGATGTTCTTCTTGAGAAAGTTTCGTGCAAGCATACCGCTGCCTATCACCAGCAGGGCCGGCTTCTCTCTCGTATCGCCGGGTGTGTTCTCGCGCAGGATGTTGATCGATACGTCCTCGTAGTCCATCTCCGCATGAAAGTCGTTGTCGTCACGGATACGGCGTGCCTCGGCAAGCGTCTCGGCAAACAGGTTTCGCATTGTACTGTCGGGGTGCGAGGCTGCGCAGGCATTCTCTACCTGATAGTAGATATTCCGTTCACCGAGAATCTGCGACTCGATCCCGCAGCAGATGGAGAGCAGCCGTTTCTTGACCGCGTCCCTCCCCGTGCCGCGCTGGAAAGGGATGTCGAGTGCGGATAGGGGGTTGTTATCTTGGCACGAATACGCCTCGATACGCTGGCATGTGGAGAGCACGAGGCATTCTTTGTTTCTTCTACCGGGGCAGAGGCCGGTGAGTTGGTTGTAGATGCTGCCTATCTGACGAGCGTCGAAGAAGGAGTGGTCCACATAGAAGCAATGGAAGCTATCAGTCTGGGGCATGTTCTTCATCCTGATGCGTGTGGCTAGAAGTGGCAGGCGAGTGTGCCATTCGTCCGGTGCGTCATCCTGCGGTGCGTACGATGCCTTTCGCGGGAGCGACCGATGCGTACACGGCAGGCGTTGAAACGGGGGAGCAGCAAGCGGTAGCCCCGCCCGGAGAAGGGAGCTCTCTCCGGGCGGAAGGCACCGTAAGGGGCGGGAGGCTCATCAGAACCTGTAAGCGACCTCCAGTCCGAAGGTCTGCGGTTCCGCCGTGAAGCCGATCTTGTTGGCGGACGAGAAATATGACTGGTAGCGTTCGTCGAACACGTTGCGGCCGTATAGGTACACGTCCACGGAATCCATCTCGTAGCCGACGCGTGCGTTGACGGTCACGACATCATCGCGCGAGAAGTCGTTGGCCTCATCCCAGTACAGTTTATCGGTATAGTACACCTCGCCCCGTGCGAAGAAGCCGGACTCGTGCCTGTACTGCAACGCCGCCATGCCGGAGAACTGCGGTGTATTGGGGATGCGGTTGTTGTCGAAGACCTCAGTGCCGCGCAAACCCTCCTTCGAGTAGTCGTCGAAGGTTGCGTGGGTATAGCCGACACTCAGTTCGGCATCGAAACCGGGAAGCAGGCGGTAGAGGATGTCAAGTTCCGCCCCGTAGGACGTCGCCTTGCCCGCGTTGTCGGCAGAGTACACGCCTGCTGCGGGGTCCCACGACATTACCTGCAGGTCTTCAAGCTGGATGTAGTAGAGGACTGGATTCACGGTCAGGCGCTTGCCGAACCATGATGTCTTGGCTCCCATCTCGTAGTTCCAAGCCTTCTCTGACTCGTACATCAGCTTGTAGTCCTTGGTCGCGGCAAAGTTGTAGCCGCCGGGGATGAAGCTGCGGCTGACGCCAGCATAGGCCATATGGTCGTCGGTTATCTGCCAGCTGAGGTTGATGCGGGGCAGCCATTCCTCCCACGTGCCGTTCTCGCGCGTGGACATGGGAACCATGGTGGGGAACATCGCCTGCAAGTCTGCGTTGGGTTTGTAGTTGATGGAGGCGCTCTTCTCGGTGTGGTGCCAGCGAAGGCCCGTGGTCAGCTTCAGGTCATCAGCCAGCGGGAATTCGAGTTGACCGAAGGGGGCCACGTCCTGCGTGAATTCGCGGTAGGGCTGGTTCAGGTAGGGATTGAGCGGACCCATTGGCAGGAACTTCTGCTCGATCTTCTTCATGTCGAGGTCGGCGTAGCTGCCATAGATGCCAGCCAGCCATGCCATGCCATCGGCGCCCGTATCGGGCGAGCGGAAGCGGAATTCCTGTGTCAGTTCAGTGCGGGCCACATCGCGCCCGCCATCGGCATAGGGTGCGCCGATGATCTTGCCCATGTCGAACGCATAGTCCTGTTCTTCCATGCGGAAGGTGGAGATGCTCTCGAAGGTCAGGGCGTCGAAGTCTACCTTGCCAGTGAATGCGGCGTTGAAGATGCCGAAGTCCTCGTAGTCGGAAGGGGCGGCCTGCGATTTCATGCTCGTGCCGTCACCCAGCGAATAGGGGGGGCGGTCCTTGTTGGCCGTGGTGTAGTCGAAGATGAGCGAGAAGTCGGAATCTTCTGTGGGGGTGGCGCGCAGGCGGCCTTTTACGCGCTCCTTGTCCACGTGGTCGCGGTTGTCAGACCAGCGGTTCGACATGTAGCCCTGCGTGTAGTCGTGCATGGCAGAAAGTGAGAAGTAGAGGGCATCTTCCTGGATGGGGCCGCTGACAGAGGCTCCGGCGGTATACGATCCCGGCGTCTCGGTGCGGGCGAACAGCTTGCCCGCGAAGTTGTTGTCGGGCTTGCGGGTTATGATGTTGACGATGCCCCCGAGGGTGTTCTTGCCATACACGACACTCTGCGCCCCGCGCAGAACTTCGACGCGTTCGATGTCCATCAGGTTGGCATCAAGGCTGAACATGGTGTCGGCAGGAACGCCGTCGATGTAGACCACGAGGGGGTTGGTGCTCGTTCCCGTGGCAGTGGGCATGCCGCGGAAGGTCATAAACGACGAACCACCGAAGAAGTGGCTGACCTGAAGGTTGGGGATGCGCTGCAACACATCGTCTATGCTATGAATGGAGCCGTCCTCGATGTCCTGCCGTGTGAGTACCGTGAGGGCCATGGGCGTCTTCTGCACCTCGGTCTCGCGCTTCTCTGCCGTGACCACGACCGCGGGCAGGGCGAAGGGGTCTTCGTCTGCGGCGGTCTTCGCCGCCTGCTTGTCTTTGTCCTTCCTCGGTGTAGCAGCTTCGGGCGTTCCGGGTTGCGCTTGCGGTGTCGCGTCGCCGGCCAGTGCGGGCGATACGCCCCCCAGCATGCCCGCCAGCAGCAACGCGGCGAACAGACGGGTTCTCTTCGTGTTTGATTTCCTCATCCTCTTTCATCCTCCTCGTGGCGTTATGGTCTGCAACATATGAATTTGAAAATCAAAATCATCAAGCAGGCGTGCAAAAGCCCCCTCTTCCCGTGGCATGTCGTTACAGCCTGTCTGCAGTCGTCCAGACGTTCTTGGTCATGCACAGCCACCGTACGTTGGCCCGTGCGATACTCGACAAGTGCACAGGGAGGGCACGAGCCAGAACGGTAAAGGCCCCAGCGATACCCGCCATATGGTAACGGCATTACCGTCCGTTACGTGAAGGCAGGTGCTGTCGTGAGGCGGCCCTGTCACGCCGAGACGCGCATCGCTTCGACAGGGCCCTTGCAGTCCCAGAACATGGTGCGCACCCGTAGGCCCAGCAGCAGTGCAGCGAAAGACAGGGCAATGGTTATCCCGGCCCACCAGCCCACCACACCGAGGTTCACGGGAAAGACCAGCCCTGCGGGCAGTACGCCCCCCGAAAGTAGGTAGCCAGTCGGAATACCCACCAGCCAGTATAAGAATGTGGTAAAAAGAAAGGGCACTCCCACGTCGCCTATGCCGCGCAGGACTCCGTTAAGACTCACCTGCAGCGCGTCGGCTATCTGGAACAGGGCTGCCATGTGCAGGATGGCGACAGCCAGCGGGATGACCGCCGGGTCGTCGCTGAAGACGCCCGCCAGCGCGGAGTCGTTCAGCACCATGCCTGCGGTCAGGATGCAGCCGATGAGGAGGCTCATGAGCACGATGCCCGTTACCGACGAGCGCAGGGCGTCTCTGTCCCCGCCGCCGAAGAGATTGCCCACCCGGATGCAGGCAGCTCCGGCAAAGGCCGCCGCCGTGCTGAAGAAGAGGATCATGCAGTTGAACGCCACCTGATTGGCCGCAGCAGCTATGGCTCCGTGCTGACTGATGAACATGGTCATCACCGAGAAGACGAGGAACTCGGACGTGAAGCAAAGACCGATGGGCGCTCCCGTCTTGGCGATGCGGACGAATGTGGCAGGCTTCGGGCTGTGGAAGGTGGCGAAGAGCCTCTTGCCAGCGAAGCGTGGCGAAAGGCAGATGTAGCCCGCGATCATGACAAGATAGCAGACGTTGGTGCACACCGTGGCGTAACCGCAGCCCACTACGCCAAGTGCAGGCATTCCGAGATTGCCGAACATCAACCCGTAGTTGAAGAAGCCCTTCACGCCGATGATGATCACGGAGATGACCGTGACGGGCACGACGACCTTCTGCCCCTCGCAGTAGAAGCGTAGTGTGAACATGAGGCAGGCCACGGGCAGCCCCCATGTCTCGGCCCTGATATAGCTTGCGGCCAGCGAAGCAATCTCTTCATCGACGCCGAAGACGCCGATGCCCCCGGCAAGCATGTATAGTGCTGCGCCTGCCAGCGGCCCGACGATAAGGGCGAGGTACAGTGTCTGCTGGGTCAAGTCGTCGATGGTGGCCCTGTCCTTGGCACCGTGCGCCTGCGAGACGAAGACAACCAACCCGTACATGATACCGAGGATGAGCACCTGAAAGGGGACCCACACGGCCACGCCCACCGCGATGGCAGCCAGAGGCAACGTGCCGAGACTGCCAGCCATGGCGCTGTCCAGCACCCCGCTGGCTATGCCGGCGTACTGCGACAGCACGATGGGCAGGAACAGCGGAAGAAGGCGGGGGGTCTCGTGGCGCAATGCGGCGATGGCTGACATGGGTGTTCCTTGTTGTGGCGTTCCCGTATGCGGGTGTTCCTGTGATGCGAATCAACGCGAACCCTACCCGAAGCATGGTGCTCGTTCTCCCCGCATTCCGGCTAAAAACTGCCCTTTTTTGTCTTGGGGGTGTTTCTGCGCTCTGTCCTCGCCCTGTCCGTTTGCTCTGCCAATGAATCCGGTTAAAGTGCCCGTCAGAGTACCAGCCTGTGGTTTTGTGGTTTGCCTTGAGGAGGCGTCTTGCCCTTGTGTGGCTTCGTGGGGGAAATTCCTGATAGAGGCGGGTGTGGTCCCAATTTCGAGTGGCTACGCACTGTAGGGGGCTGAAAAGGGGACGCCCCGCCCCGGTTCACGAAGAACCGGAACGGGGCGTCGAGGGATGGCGGACCCCGCGGGCCGGGGGATGTGCCCCGGCGAGGCGTAGGACGGTGACGTTGCACCTGCCTCCCGGTAGCCCCGCAGCCCAGCCTTGTCGGGTGCATGGCGCACAGGGGGTGCGAGTGGCGACGGCGGCGAGTACCGCAGTGGCCGCTTTCTGCGGGGCTGCGGGCTGTTGGTGGGCCAGTGGAGGGTCATGCGGAGAGTCTCACCTCTGCCGCAAGCCGCGACACCGCCTTGGGCGTGAGTCTGTATTGTTTCTTGAAGGCCGAGATGAAGTGGCTGACGTTGGAATAACCGATTTCGAAGGCGCATTCGCTAACGTTGAGTTTTCTGGCCACTAGCATGGCGTGCGCGTGCGACATCTTGCAGTGCTGGATGTACTGCGCGATGGTGGTCGAGTAGAGTGCCCGGAACGCCTTGTTCGCCTTGGAAAAGCTCATGCCAATGTCGGTGCAGACCTCAGCTGCGGAACCGATGGAGAGAAAGCTCTCTTCGATGTGCTTCTTGAGGGCGGCAAGGCGGTGCCTGTCCTGCTCATGCAGGGCCACCTGCGGGGCGTTGTCCTGACCTGCTGCATGGGCGAACAGTTTGACGAAGAAATCTAGGGCGGCACTACGGTGGCACATGAGTTCGAGAGTGCCTCCTGCGACCTGCATCTCGCGTAGCCCCTGCGCAATGGTCACCACCTCGGGGTTGGCGATGCCGGAGAGAAGTCGTGCGCCCGTCCGATGGGCCACAGTGGGCGCCTCGGGGCATGCGGCCTCAAGCAGCAGGCGGTTTATGGCCGCGCCGGTTGCTGCACCGAACACCTCCCCGATGCGTGACTCCTGAACGATGATACCCACATGACAATAGTCCTGTTGCGCCGGGTAGAAGAAGTCCACTTCGTGCCCGTCGCAACTCCCCATCAGGAACATGTTCCGGTGGATGTCGGCATAGTCATCTTCGTGCGCCGTGCGATACCTGAAGCTTCCGTTAAGGACGAGATAGGCCATCAGCACGGGCACGTCGCTATAGAACGTTTTCATGACCGGGGAATGGATGCCCATGGGGCCGCACGCCCCGAAGTGGAAGCCGGGTAGAGGGTTGAACATGACCCCCTCACCTGACAGGGCCTCGCCCTCGACATAGAGCATCTCAGGCTTCTCGTGCAGCGGGTATTCCTGGGATAGTTGCAGCACGGCTGAAACGGGGCGGTGCTGAGACGATTCCGCATTCACCTGCATGGCGACCTCCCACATGATGGACGGCTGGCTATGCGCCAGCAATGAAATTCATTTTCAATATGTATGGTCTCTATAGCCAAGGGGCACCACGAAGGCAACTTTTATCTTCATGCCACTGTCTTTCGCCATGAAAGACCCGCCAAGCCAGCCCCCGAAGCAGGGTAATGGCTTGGGCGAAAGAAGTGGCGTAGCCGATTCCCGGCCGTCATGCCGTTCTTTGGTACGCATGTTTGCCGCCACGTCGTCTCGCGGTCAGCCACCCACTCCTTCGCTGCCGTCTCGACGTTTGATTCGCCATCTGCCTTACATCCCCGATATAACGGGCAACTGTAGAAGCGGCAGGGGTACGCCACCTCTCCCCTCCTCTTCGCATTATCGCGCGGGCAATCGGCCGTACCCGCATCATGCCCAAGAGTGCCCGATTTTCGCATAGCTGCCCCTATCGTCCCGCCATGGCGATACATGTGCCGTGGTACCCGCACCGGAGCCTCCGGTATGGACGTACACACATCATCCAACGCTGGCATCCAAGGAGTCTCCGATGGTTTTCCTGCAACCTGTGCGGTGGCTGTTCTCCATGGCCCCCGGCAGCCTGTCGGCCCTGATACGGGCGGTACTGCTGGCCTGTATGGCAGGGCTGCTCTTTCCCGTTCCCATCTTCATGGCGTGGCTGGCCCTGAGGCAGTTTCTCACACAGGGGACAGCGGCGGGCGTTCCGGTTGTACCGTGCCTCGTGGCGTTTGCGGCAGTCATCCTCGGCGGTGTGTGCAGGGCGGTATCGTCCTCACTGTCGCACAAGTCGGCTTTCGCGTTGACCACGGGGGTCTGCACCCACGCACTGGAACATCTCGGCAGGCTGCCCCTGCACTGGTTCACGGGCCGCAGTACCGGGGGGCTGAAGAAGACGCTGGGCCATGAACTGGAGCAGGTTGAGAACTTCATCGCCCACAATGTCACGGACGGTGTAGCCTCGCTGCTGCTGCCCGTGGTGACCATCACCGCACTGTTCTTTGTGAGTGTGCCGCTGGCCTTGATCATGCTCGGGCTGATGGTGGCCGCCATCGTCTGCCATGTGGGAAGTCTTTCAATGATGATGCGGGAGAGCACGCTGACACGCGACTACTACGCCTCGCTTGAGATGCTCCACGCCGATGCGGTGGAGTTCGTAGAGGGAATGCCCGACATCAAGATATTCAACCGCACCACAGAGTCGTTTTCACGGATGCAGGAGGCCATCTCACAGTTCAGGAAGATACAGGTGGTGGCCCGTAACGTATTCGTGAAACGGTGGGTGATGTTTCTTACCGTCATCACCATGTCGTTCGGGGCACTGGCTGTGGTGGGAGCCTATCTGCATCTTTACGCGAGTGTGCCGTTCGAGGACGTGATGCTCTTTCTCATGCTGGGGGTGGCGTCGTTCGTTCCGTTGGGGCGACTGGTGCGCTTCACCACGCTGCTGTGGCGTGCCGTCATGGGCTTCACAAGCGTGAAGGCACTGCTCGACGTGCCGATCGAACCTCGGGGCGACCGCAAGGCCGACGACGTGCAGACAGCCGACCTCACCGTGGAAGACCTGCGCGTGACCTACGATGACAAGGTCGCCTTGCATGGCGTTTCGTTCTCGGCACGTGCGGGAACGGTGACGGCCATTGTCGGTCACAGCGGTTCAGGCAAGAGCACGCTTGCGGCTGTCGTGGCGGGCATGGAACCGGCTGCGTCGGGGAGCATTCGCATAGGTGGCATACCGCTCACGGACTTTCCCGAACCTGAACTGGCCCACCTGATGGGGGTTGTGTTCCAGCAGCCCTTCATCTTCTCGGGCACTGTGGCAGAGAACATCGCC
>Ga0302253_1000496_pt1 | contig 31583 bp, 31 predicted proteins | sample AAG_RA_Trp_MG_FD_193537 | JGI IMG/M metagenome (GOLD analysis project Ga0302253, IMG submission 193537) | Enriched activated sludge microbial communities from anaerobic digester in WTTP, New Holstein, Wisconsin, United States - AAG_RA_Trp | ecosystem: Engineered > Bioreactor > Anaerobic >...
GAATAAGGCCGACCGTTTAGCGCGCCCGGCGAGATGTGAGCCGGGCCGGTGGCGCAGAAGCGCCGCAGCTAAACTTTAGGCCGGACAGGCAGGTGCCGAAGACAAAGCCTGGGTGTCGAGAACAAGGAGGAACATGTCCTACGTACCATTGGAACGTCTTATTGATAAGAGCCACGGAAGTATGTTCAAGCTTGTGATGCTGGCTTCCAAAAGGGCCCTGGAGTTGGCAGAAGGATCATCGAAGCTCGTCGAAGCGCCGCAGGACACCAAGATCACGACGCTGGCGATGCTGGAGATTGCGGAAGACAAGGTCGAACTGGGGGCACCTAAGGCTGAGGCGAAATGAAACAGGCGAAATGCGTTGTCTTGGGAGTGACAGGCAGTATTGCGGCGTTCAAGGCGGCGGAGATCGCCAGCGTCCTCGTCCGCGCAGGCGCGTGTGTCCACGTCGTCATGACGCGCGAGGCCGAAGAATTTGTGACGCCCCTGACAATGCAGACGCTCTCGCGCAACAAGGTATATCGCGGCATGTTCGATATGCCCGAACGCTGGGACGTGGAACACGTTTCGCTCGCCGACGAGGCTGATTTGGTCCTGGTTGCGCCAGCCACGGCCAATGTGATCGGCAGGCTTGCTTCGGGAATTTGCGACGATTTTTTAAGCTGCATCGTAATGGCCACAAAAGCCCCCGTCCTTTTGGCGCCGGCGATGAATGACGGCATGTATCGCCATCCGATCACCCAGGAGAATATCGCAAAACTTAAGAAGATCGGCTATGCGTTCATCGGCCCGCGGGAGGGCCGCTTGGCCTGCGGCCGGGACGGGGTGGGCCGCATGTGCGAGCCGCAAGAGATCGTGGCCGAGGCCCTGCGCCTCCTGAACAAAAAAAGATAATGGCGCGATAGCCAAGCGGCTAAGGCGGAGGTCTGCAAAACCTCTATTCGTCGGTTCAATCCCGACTCGCGCCTTTGAAATTTGTGAAACAAATTTTGTCCCAAGCTGCCGTCGATTGAAATACCGCAACAAGGAAAAAAGTACCGCCGGGATGATGAAATTGGCAAACATAACGGACTTAAAATCCGTCGGCCGCAAGGCCTTGAGGGTTCAAGTCCCTCTCCCGGCACCAAACCAGATTAGAATGGAAGGGCCTGGGATTAAGATGTAAGATAGGTCTGGAGGAGGCTTTTCCAGTTTTTGATAACGTGGATTTCGGGCGCGTGGTTCGACAGGCTCACCACTTGCGCATGCAGGTAAAAATTAGGGCGCGTAGCTCAGTTGGTTAGAGTACTTCCTTGACATGGAAGGGGTCACAGGTTCGAGTCCTGTCGCGCCCACGAATCTTTGCGAAGCAAAGATGAGTCCCGAGCAGCCAGCTGAAAGAAAATTCGCCGCGAGGGATGGGGTTAAAATGTGGTATGTGTATTTGTTGCGATGCGCAGACGGTACTTTATATTCCGGTTCGACAACCGATTTGACAAAAAGATTGAAACGCCACTTAAGCGGTCGGGGTGGATCAGCACCTCTAGTGAAACGTGTCCGGGGCCGACTTTCGGTATGCGACACAAGATTTCTTGGTTGCTGTTTTTTCTGACGACGGCCTGTGCTGTAGCGCAGGCGCGGCAAGGGCAAGAGTCTGCGGTGCCGCCACAGCTTCCAGGAAGTGCCGCGGCGGCATCCGCCAAAGATCAGTGGCTCCTTTGCAAAAGTATGTGGCTCGACCATCAGAAAGGGTCCGAGGGCGCCGGCGAGTGGAAGCACATTGTGATACAGGACGTCAGCCTTTTTGGGGGATTTTATGCGAAGGGCCGCGTCGATAACGATCCCGCGCTTCCCGTGCATATTATCCCGAACGAGGAAAAAATAGACGCAGCTCTCTTGAGACAGCAGCTCAAGGAAGGGGCTTTAGTGGATATCGCCGGCACGTGTGTCGGCATGACGCAAGACGGTGAAGTGATCTTAGAGGTTGATCGGGTGGATTTGTGCAGATGAAAGGGCCGCTTGTGTCGCAGCATTGAAAGAAAATATGGACCTAGATATTCTCAGGCACTCCTGTTCGCACGTTATGGCCGCAGCCGTCAAGTCTCTCTGGCCCGAGGTAAAGTTGGGCATCGGCCCTTCGATTGAAGATGGATTTTATTACGACTTTGACAAGAAGGAGCCGTTTGCTCCAGAGGATTTAGAGAAGATCGAGGCCAAAATGAGGGAGCTCATTGCGGCCGGTCTGCCTTTTGTCCGCGAGGAGTTAAACAAGAAAGAGGCGCGGGAGCTTTTCAGCAAGCTGGGCGAGACCTACAAGCTGGAATTGATCGACGCCATCCCCGACGAGAAAGTCTCGATTTACCGCACAGGCAGGGATTTCGTCGATCTCTGCCGCGGTCCGCACGTCGCCCGAACGGCCGAGATCAAGGCCTTTAAGCTTTTATCGATCGCCGGCGCCTATTGGCATGGGATTGAGACCAACCCCATGCTCCAGAGGATCTACGGCACGGCCTTTGACAAAGACGCCGATCTCGAAAAATACCTGACGGTCCTCGAAGAGGCCAAAAAACGGGACCACAGGAGGCTCGGCAAGGATTTGGGGCTCTTTGATATTTACCACGAGGAAGCGGGATCAGGGCTTGTTTTTTATCATCCCGCCGGCGCGGTCTTACGTAATATTTTAGAGACATACGAGAAGCAGGAACACGTGCGACGCGGCTACGAGATGGTCGTGACCCCGCATGTGTTGAAATGGGACCTATGGAAGACGTCCGGTCATGCGGATTATTACGCCGAGAACATGTACCGGTTCTCGATCGACGGCCAGGATTATGCCGTCAAGCCCATGAATTGCCCGGGCCATATTTTGATCTATAAGTCCCAGACGCGCAGTTACCGCGATCTGCCCCTGCGGTTGTTCGAGCTGGGGACGGTGTATCGCCATGAAAAAAGCGGTGTATTGCATGGTCTTTTGCGCGTGCGCAGCTTTACGCAGGACGACGCGCACATCTTCTGCCTGCCCGAACAGGTCAAGGCGGAGATCAAGGATGTGCTGGATTTTGTCTTCGACACGATGAAGCTGTTCGGCTTCAAAGATTTCCATATCGAGCTTTCAACGAGGCCCCAAAAATCCATCGGGACGGATGAGGATTGGCAGCGGGCAACGGACGCGTTGCGCGCGTCACTCGACGAGAAAAAGCTAGGCTATGACATCAACGAGGGCGATGGCGCTTTTTACGGCCCCAAGATCGACATCAAGCTGAAAGATGCGATCGGCCGGCTCTGGCAGTGTGCGACGATCCAATGCGACTTTGCCCTTCCGGAGAAGTTCGACCTGGCTTACGTCGGCGCCGACGGGAAAAACGCCCGCCCGGTCATGCTGCATCGCGTGATCTTCGGGAGCCTGGAACGCTTCATCGGCACGCTCATCGAGCATTACGCGGGGAATTTTCCTCTCTGGCTGTCTCCGCGCCAGGTCGTGGTCGTGCCAGTCAAAGCGGAGCACGAGGCTTACGCCCGCGCCGTCGAGAAGGAGCTGAGGGCCCGAGACATCCGTGCCGTCTGCGACACCGCGTCCGAAACATTGAACAAAAAAATCCGCAACGCCGAAGTGAACAAGGTCCCCTACGTGGCGGTGGTCGGCGGCCGCGAGGCGGCCGGGCATACCGTCTCTGTGCGCTCCAAAAAGAAAGGCGACCTGGGGGCGATGTCCGTCGAGGATTTTATCGGCCGCATGGAAACCGAGATTAAAAACAAGGACATCTGATCAACAGCGTCCCCGGCCGGGGACTAAACAAGGAGGTGCTGCATCAAAAAGTACGTCAGAGTCAATGAGAAGATCCGTGCTCCGGAGATACGTGTGATCGGGCCGAACAGCGAGCAGTTGGGGATCGTTTCCGTTAAGACCGGCCTGGATTTGGCAACAAAATATGAGCTGGACTTGGTTGAGGTGGCGCCGCAGGTGAAGCCGCCTGTCTGCCGTATCATGGATTTCAGCAAGTATAAATACGAGCAGGAAAAACGAGAGAGAGAGGCCAAGAAGCACCAGAAGCATTTTCAGCTCAAGGAGATCCGGGTCAAGCCGAACATCGAGGAGCACGATTATCATATCAAACTCAAGCATATGCTTGAGTTTTTGAAGGAAGGCAATAAGGTGAAGGTGACGCTGATGTTCCGCGGCCGCGAGATGGCGCATAGAGAGATCGGCCGCCGCGTGGTGGACCGTTTCGTTGCGGATGCACAGGAGGCCGGTGTCGTCGAAAGCGGGCCGACCTTCGAGGGACGCTTCATCACGATCGTCGTCGCACCCAAGTAAAAAAGCAGACAGGAGTCAGTAGATAGTAGACAGTTTTGGGAATTTTTGCCGACTACCGACCTTAAGCAAGGAGAAGGCATGTTAAAAACAAATAAATCCGTCGCAAAAAGAGTCAAGATGACGGCCAGGGGGAAGCTGAAAAGGACCCGGGCGTTCAAAGGGCATATTCTGACAAAAAAAACACGCAAGCGCAAACGTCACTTAAGACGTTCCGCCCTCGTCAGCACCGTTGAGGCGAGGCGCATAAGGAGGATGTTGCCATATGGCTAGAGTGAAACCGAACGTGGCCTCACGGGCCCGCAAAAAAAAGATCATGAAAGAGGCCAAGGGGCGCCGAGGAGACCGCAGCCGGCGTTACCGTATGGCCAAGGAGGCCGTTGACAGGGCCAGAAGCTATGCCACGCGCGACCGCAGGGCCAAGAAGAGAGAGATCCGGAGTCTGTGGATCGCCAGGATCAACGCGGCATGCCGCCAGGCCGGCACGACCTACTCCAGACTCATCAATGGCCTGCACAAGGCCAATGTTTCCTTGGACCGCAAGATCATTGCCGAGATGGCGGTGAATGATAACGCGGCGTTTTTGAAACTGGTGGAAATAGCCAAAGGATAGATACGATATTCAATGGGATGGAGCGCAATAACCAATCACCAAATTCAAAAAGCCAAACTTTCAAGTGTTTGATGATTGGTTATTGGTATTTGTTTGGAATTTGTATCTTGGTCATTGGTGATTTCGTGATACCTTTGTTCTAAGGCGGTGTAACATGTATGTCGTCATTGTGGGATGCGGCCGGGTGGGCGCACAGGTGGCCACGCTCCTGTCCGATGAAGGGCACAATGTGGTGGTGGTGGACAAGAACCCCGAGGCCTTTAACAGGTTGGGATCTTCTTTCAACGGCCTGACCATCGTCGGCAACGGCTTTGAGCTCGATGTCCTCAGACAGAGCGGCATCGACCGGGCCGACGCCTTTTGCAGCCTGACGAACGGCGATAACACCAATATCATGGCGTCCCAGGTCGCCAAGAAGATTTTCAAGGTCAAGCGCGTCATTGCCCGTGTCTACGATTCGGCCAGGGCCCATATCTACGAGACGCTGGGTCTGGAGGTTTTGAGCGGCACGGTCCTTTTTGCCTCCATGATCCGCGACAAACTGATGGACAAGCGGCTGTCGAGCTTCCTGATCGAGACAGGCGACCTAGGCGTCATCGAGCTGGATGCAGACGAGAAGATGGCCGGCAAGGTCGTCTCCGACATCACGCTGCCCAATGAATTCCTCGTTTGCACGATTGTCAAGATGTGCGATCAGCACGGCAGGGATATCATCATGCCTTTGCCGGACACTCATATCGACAAAGGGGACAGGATTTACGGGATTGTCAGGACCGGGAGCATCGACAAGGTCAAAAAGATGTTCGGGGCCGATCAGGCGTAGTGCGCTGCAAAAGTAGTTTTTAATAGGACAGCGCACAGAGCCATTGAGCAATGGATAATAGAACAATAGACGAACAGAAGCTCAATGGCGGTCTATTTTCGATTTTCTATTGCTCTTCAAGCGCAGAGAAGCGTTAGCAACACCATACCAAGTTCATTGAGGATCTTTATGTATATTGTCGTGGCGGGAGCGGGGAAGGTCGGGCATTTTCTGGCGCAGAGGCTTTTGGAAGACAAGCATACGGTCGTCGTCGTTGAAAAAAATAAAGACGTCTGCCAGAAGCTTTCCCAGACACTTAATTTGATCGTCGTCAACGGCGATGCCTGTGAGCCGCGTTTCCTGGAAGAGGCGCATATCGAGCGTGCCGATGTCATTGCGGCCGTGACCGGGGAGGATGAGGACAACCTCGTCATCTGCCAGCTGGCCAAGGAAAAGTTCGGCATCAAGCGCACCGTCGCCCGTGTGAACGATCCGGCCAACGAACATACGTTCAACGAACTCGGCATCGACGTCCCGATCGACGCGACCAAGATCATCGCCAAGATGATCGAAGAAGAAGTTTCGTTCACGGATTTCGTCAACCTGATGAGCTTCAAGCGCGGCAAGCTCGCCATTGTGCGCGTCGACCTTACCGACGATTCCCCGGCCATACACAAGAATTTGAACGAGCTCGTCCTGCCGCCGGATTCGGTCCTTGTTTCCATCATCCGCAAGGACGAGGTTGTTGTCCCTAAAGGCAATACGGTCCTGGCGCCCGGAGACGATATCATCGCCCTGACCCTTGTTGAGAACGAACAGCAGTTGTTGCAGGCGCTGATCGGAGATCTGAAGTGAGCAGACTCAAAGGGATATCGAATATCATCCTCGGCATGTTGAGCGAAACACTGTATGCTCTTCTCGTTATCCTTGGGGCGTCTCTGGTCGGTGTTTGCGCTCTTCTCATTTACCCATGATTCTCAGACCCCAGATCCAAGATGCGCGCATCATTGCGCATTATTTAGGGAAGATTGTTTTGGCCTATGGCGCGACCATGGTTGCGCCGATCCTCGTGAGTCTTGCCTTCCGTGAATTTGTTCCCGTCGTTGATTTTGCCATCGGCTTCCTTTTGTCGCTCTGTTTCGGTTTTTTTCTGCTTAATCTCGCCCATCTCCCCGAAGCGACAGAGGCTTCGTGGATGCACGGGATGGTCGTGGCGTCAAGCGCTTGGCTTGTCTGCATGCTTTTGGGCGCGGTTCCCTTGTTTTTGAGCGGTCACTTTGCATCGTATCTGGATGCATGTTTTGAGGTGATGTCAGGTTTGAGCACGACGGGGCTCGTTTTGGTTCAGGACCTGGATCATATCTCCCATGGCGCGAATTTCTGGAGACATTTCGGGCCGTTCGTCGGCGGGCAAGGCATTGTTGTCGTTGCGCTGGTATTTCTTGTCCGCAGCGGCGCCGGTGCCTTTCGTCTTTATGTTGGAGAAGCCAGAGACGAGAAGATCATGCCTAATGTCATCGAGACGGCGAAGTTTATCTGGAAAGTCAGCCTCTTTTATCTTGTGGTCGGCACGCTGATGCTTGCTGTTTGCGGGATATGGGCCGTCGGCATGTCGGTTCCCGAGGCCTTCTTCCACGGCGCCTGTATTTTCATGGCCGGTTTTGATACGGCCGGATTCGCACCCCAATCCCAGAACATCATTTATTATCAGAGTTTTATTTTTGAGATCCTGACCATGATTACGATGGTGTGGGGTTTTTTCAATTTCAACCTCCACTATTTTATCTGGACGGGCCGACGGGCGGAATTGTGGAAGGACATCGAGACGAGGACTTTTGCGGCAGCCCTGTTTTTGGCCGCAGTTGTTGTCTGTGTGGGCCTGGCGCAGACACATACCTATGGGAACGGCATAGCGATGGTCCGTCGAGGAGTATACCACGTCGTGTCGGCCCATACGACCACAGGTTATGCAACGATTTATTCTCCGCAATTTGTTTCAGAATGGAGCCCGTTTGCCGTTCTCGGCATTTGGGCCGCCATGGCCTTAGGCGGTTCCATTTGTTCGACGGCAGGAGGCATAAAGATGTTGCGCGTAGGTGTGATCGCAAAGGCCTTCCGGGAAGATATCAAGCGGTTTTTGACGTCCGAGGCGGCTGTTGTCACGACGAAATTCCGCCATCTGCGCGATCTTTTCCTGGAAGACAAGCTCGTGCGCTCCGTCTGTTTGATCACTCTGGGTTATATCATGGTGTATTTCATCGGCGCGCTCATAGGGTGTTTTTACGGCCATCCATTTCTTTATTCTCTTTTTGAATCGACATCGGCCGCGGCTAATGTGGGGCTGTCTACAGGGATCACGCAGACCTCCATGCCGGCAGTTCTTAAGGTGACATATATCATTCAGATGTGGGCGGGCCGCCTTGAATTCGTTTCGGTGCTTGTTCTGGGTGGTTTTATTGTTTCTTGCATCCGGGGGAAGTGATGAAGCGTTGTCTTGGCTTTTATCTGGTTGCGGTCGTGATTTTTCTGGCGATGGGGCGGTTGTGCCACGCCGCCTCCTCACAGGAATTGATCGCCGAGGCCAAGCTTTTCGACGGCGCCCACGTGCTCTACGGCGGCGAGATCATCGGCGAGGCCTTGCGGCGCGGCGACCACGCATGGATCAATGTTTACGACGGAGATAATGCCATCGGCGTCTGGGTGCCGACGGCGTTGGCGGAGAAGATCGAGCATACAGGCAGCTATAAATGTTCCGGCGACCGTATCCGGGTGCACGGCATTTTTCACAGGGCCTGCCCCGAGCATGGCGGGGGCCTGGATATCCACGCGCAGGATCTTTTGGTCGTCGAGCCAGGCCAGCCGATCATCGAAGACCTGAGCAGCAGAAAAATCCTTATCCTGGTTGCTTTGTTGGGAGTCTTGATATGTCTTTTGACGGTGCGCATATTCTTGAAGAAGCGCGTGCGCAGATAGAAGCGTGCACGGAGAAGGAACCGCTCGACGCCCTGCGTATCAAATACCTGGGGCGCAAAGGCGTTGTGCAGGAGCTGATGGGCCGGATCCCGACGCTGTCGGCCGAAGAACGCCGCTCTTTCGGCGCCGGGGTCAACGAGCTTAAAAAGAACCTCGAGACGCTTTTTATCGAAAAAGAAACCGGCCTTGCCGCCGCCGCGGCAGGCGCGGCGAAAGACTTCGTCGACATCACGCTTCCCGGCAAGGCCCCTTTGTCGGGAAGGCTCCATCTGTTGAGCCAGGTGGAGGGTGAGATTTGCGGGGTTTTCTCGCGCTTGGGCTTCGGGGTTTTTAAGGGGCCCGAAGCCGAGACAGAATTCCATAATTTCGAGGCCTTAAATATTCCGTTGGACCATCCTTCGCGCGACGCCTTCGATACGTTTTACCTGCGGCCTTTCGACGCGTCGCGGCCGGGTTTCTCCGGCCGCGACAAGAAACTTCTGCGCAGCCACACATCGCCCGCGCAGATCCGTGCGCTTAAAACCTGTCCGCCGCCCATGGCGGTCGTCGTCCCCGGCAGGGTCTATAGGCCGGACGCGGTGGATGCGTCGCACTCGTTTATGTTCCATCAGGTCGAGGGCATTGCCGTCGACAAAGGCATCCGTTTTTCGGACCTCAAGGGGGTCTTGATCGCCTTTGCCAAAGAGATGTTCGGCGCCGACACCCGCATGCGCTTCCGGCCGAGTTTCTTTCCTTTTACCGAGCCTTCGGCCGAGGTGGACATCTCGTGCTTTGCCTGCAAAGGCGGGGGGTGCTCCGTCTGCAAAAAGAGCGGGTGGCTGGAGATTTTGGGGTGCGGCATGGTCCATCCCCACGTCTTTAAATCCGCCAGCCTCGACGAAAAGAAGTGGCGGGGGTTTGCTTTCGGGATGGGTGTCGAGCGCGTGGCCATGCTGAAATACGGCATCAATGACATCCGGCTGTTTTTTGAGAATGACATAAGGTTTTTGGAACAGTTTTAATTTTGTAAGGAAAATAACCTATTATAGGCAAAATCAAGGAATAAGCGTTGACTCCTTGCTTATACGCTTGTAAATTTTTCCACGGCGAGCCGGAAAAATTTACGGCGCAAGCTGCGGAGTTAATTTTGTAAGGAAAATACCTAATTATAGGCAAAATTAATGAGAGTTACATATTCCTGGCTCAAAGAATTCGTCGACATCAAGATACCGCCGGAAAAGCTCTCGGAGCGCTTGAGCATGGCGGGGCTGACGGTGGCCTCTCTTGATCAGGTCGGCGGAGACTGGGTCTATGACATCGAGGTGACGTCCAACCGTCCCGACTGGCTTTCTGTGCGCGGCATCGCGCGTGAGGTGGCGGCGCTTCTGGAAACAAAGATGCGGCTGATGCCGCACAAGGCGATCAAAGGGCCTTCCAAGACAGACGATTTTTCCATCGAGATCAAGGATGAGGCCGACTGTCGTCTTTATTACGGCGCCCTTGTCCGCCAAGTCAAGGTAGGGCCGTCTCCGGAGTGGCTGCGCAAGCGGCTGGAGACGCTGGGTCTGCGCAGCGTCAACAATGTCGTCGATATCACGAATTATTGCCTGTTGGAATACGGCCAGCCTTTGCACGCTTTTGATTTTGCAAAGATCCAGGGCGCCTCTATTGTCGTGCGCCGGGCCGGAGACAAGGAAGAGCTTTCCCTGATCGACGGCACCACAAAGAAACTGACCCCGCAGGTCCTGGTGATCGCCGATCGCCATCATGCGTTGGCCGCGGCCGGTATCATGGGCGGCAAGGAGAGCGAGGTTTCCAGCGCCACCAGGGATATCCTTCTGGAAAGCGCTGTTTTCGATCCTGTGCTCATCCGGCGCGGCGCGCGCCTTTTGGGTGTTGCGACGGATTCCTCCTATCGTTTTGAGCGCGGCGTCGATATTCCGACGGTGCGGCTGGCGGCGGAGAGGGCTGTCCAGATGCTCTGCGAGCTTTGCTCGGGAACGTTTGTCGCTGTCAAGCAATCAGGCAGCGCCAGGGCCGGGGTTTTCCAGAAGATTTCTTATGATATCCGGGACGCGCGGGAGATCCTAAGCCTGGATATTAAGGACAACGAGGCCGTCCGGATCCTGGGGCATCTCGGGTTCGGTGTGCGCCGCGCCGGCCGCGGCAAGCTTGCGATTGAGGTGCCGGGATTCCGCCGGGATGTCAAAAGCAAGGAGGATATCACCGAAGAGATCGCCCGTATCTACGGTTACGACAAGATCCCTCTCACGCATCCATCGATCAGGCCTTTTGCCATGGAGAAGCCCGCTGTATGGCGCCTGGAGGCTCTTGTCAAAGAACAGCTGGTGCGCATGGGGCTCAAAGAGGTCATCACTTACAGTCTGGGCAGCCCGGAGGACTACAAGAAAACGTCTTTGGAGATTGCAAAAGATGCGCTGTGTCTGGAGAATCCCTTAAGCCAGGACTGTTCGCTCTTGCGTTCGACGCTCGTTCCCAGCTTGTTGGCGTGCGCGGCGTCCAACTTGAACAAGGGGAATGTTGATTTCGAGATTTTTGAGTCCGCCAGCGTCTTTGAGGGGCATCGGGAGACGGTGAGTCTCGGTGTTTTGCTGTGCGGCAACCGGCGCTCGGCCTGGAGCAAGGAATCACAGCGCTACAGTCTCTACGATCTTAAGGGTATCGTGGAGGATGTCATCAGGATTTCCGGGGCCGGATCCCCAGCTTTAGAAAATGCCTCTCGCGCTTATTTTGAGCCGCAGACAGGCGGCCATTTTGTCGTCGGACAAAAGACCGTGGCTTGCTTCGGGAAGGTCGCGGAAACCGTGCGACGCAACTGGGGCATCAAAGCCAAAAAAGACATTTATCTGGCAGAGGTGGATATCGCGGCGCTGGCGTCTCTGGCGTATTTCAGGAAACTGTTTAAGCCTTTGGCGCAGACGCCGTCGATCTTGCGCGACATCAGCGTCTTGGCCGGCCCCGGCGTCCGCTACGGCCGGATTGAGAGCCTGATCCGCAAGAAAGCCGAAGGGTTTTTGCGCCGCGTCTGTCTGGCGGATCTTTATCAGGGGAAGGAATTGCCGCGTGCCAGCGCCGCATTGACGATTTCCCTGGAATACGGCTGTGATGACCGGACGCTGACGGATGCCGAGATCAACCCTGTCCATCAATCCGTCCTGGACGGCCTGACAGGCGAGCTTTCTCTGACGTTGCGCTGAGGCGGGTTTAGACCCGTCGTAAAAAAGGATTATTTCGCCGAAAGCGAAGCCGGGGGGGTTGAAGCCCGGCCGGCTCTATGGTATAATCATAGATGCGAAAGATATGGGATAATAAATCCCTGCGGTGCTCGTCGGCGATTGATGATTGTTGAACCAACACCAATCACACGGGAGTCCATATTCAGGCGTGCCTGTGGGCCGCTTCTGAGGACACCCACCTGAACGTTGGGTTCAGACCACCTAGCTGACGGCAAATGCGGGGATTTTTTTTGAGCCGACGACTTGCGTCATCTGAAGATGACGCAAGTCGTAGCCTCGGCGAAGGTGAGGCGTCTGCGAAAAACCCAGTTTTTTGGAGGCGGTCCGCATCCAAAAAACTGCCCGAAGGGCCGACCGCTGAAATCTGGAAGATTTCAGCACGGTTGTCGGGCGGCCTTCGGCCGTGATGGCACAGATTGAAAGACAGATTACACAGATAGCCTCTTCGCCGTTTAAGATTGACATAGATATGCCTAAGAAACAGAAGAATCCCACCACGACCTCCGACCTTTTCTTTAAAGCGAATTCCGGCGTCCCAACAAACGAACCTTTGCCTCACGAGCCCTTGCCCAGCCGCATGCGGCCTGAAAGCCTTGAGGAATTTGTCGGTCAGGAGCACATCCTGGGCCCCGGCTCTCTTTTAAAGAAGGCCATTGAGGCCGACAGCCTTTCTTCTGCGATCTTCTTCGGGCCGCCGGGGACGGGAAAGACGACGCTGGCCCGCTGCATCGCCCAGGTCACGCACGCTCATTTCGATCAACTCAATGCCGTCGCTTCCAACGTTGAGGAATTGCGGCGCGTCATCAAGCAGGCCAAGCTGCGCCGCCAGGCCAGCGGCCAGAAGACGATTCTTTTTGTCGACGAGATACACCGTTTCAGCAAGTCCCAGCAGGACGTCCTCATGCCGGATATCGAGGACGGCAGCGTGACCTTGATCGGCGCGACCGTGCAGAATCCGTTTTTCGCCCTCACGACGCCCCTGGTTTCCCGTTCGCTTATTTTTGAGTTTAAGTCGTTGACAAAAGACGACCTTTTAAAGATCATGGATCGCGCTCTGTGCGATCCCCGGCGGGGATTGGGGCTTTTTCGCGTCAAGGCCGATCCGCAGGCGCTTGAGTTTTTGGCGGACATCGCCGGCGGAGACGCGCGGCGGGCGTTGAACGCTTTGGAGATCGGCATCAAAAGCAAACGTCATGCCGGACCCAGGGGCATGACGTTCACGCTCAAGGATGCCGAAGAGTCCGTCCAAAAAAAGTCGATTCTCTATGACCGCGGCGAGGACGAGCATTACGACACTATTTCGGCGTTTATCAAATCGATGCGCGGCTCTGATCCCGATGCGGCGCTTTACTGGCTGGCCAAGATGATTTACGGCGGGGAAGACCCGAGGTTTATCGCGCGGCGGATCTGTATTTGCGCGGCCGAGGATGTGGGGAACGCCGATCCACAGGCGCTTGTCCTGGCCGAGGCGGCATTCGGCGTCTGCGAATTTATCGGCATGCCGGAAGCGCGGATCCCTTTGGCGCAGGCCGCCGTGTATGTCGCGTGCGCGCCTAAGTCCAACGCCGCCTATCTGGGGATCGAGAAAGCCCTTAAGGAAGTCGCCTCAAGGCCGGTCCAGCCCGTGCCGGCGCACCTGCGCGATGCGAATTATTCCGGGGCCGGCAAGCTTGCCCGCGGCCAGGGCTATAAATATCCGCACGACTATCCGAAACACTACGTTCGGCAGGAGTATATGGTCAGAAAAATCAGGTTCTATGAACCTCAGGACACGGGCTACGAGAAAAAGATCAAAGAACGCCTTGAGAATCTGCGAAGAGAAGGCGAAAATTCCCTGCCTGTCCGGCAGGCAGGCAAGCCCCAAGGTTCACTAAAATCCAGGGATTCGGGGATAGCTTAAAAAAGAAATGTCTAATGCCGAAATCCCAATGACGAATAAAGCCCCAATGTCTTAATGACGGAATTTAAAAAGTTTTTGACATTATGAATTTGGCATTTTAGGAGAGGCCATGATTGTCACCAGACGGAAAAAAGAGGAAGAGGTCCTGAAAGCCCTCGCCGGGAAAAAACGCATTTTCATCGTCGGCTGCGGCGACTGTGCCGCGGCATGCAAGACGGGCGGTGAGCCTGATGTGAAGGTCATGGCGGACGTCTTGAAGGCCCATGGCAAGGAGGTCACGGGTTTTGTCGTCCCAGAGACGGCATGCGTGGCCGCCCAGGCCAAGACCGCTTTTGCCAAAAACAGGGCCGCCCTGAAGGCGAGCGATGCGATTTTAGTTTTGGCATGCGGTTCAGGCGTCCAGTGCACGAAGGACAACGATCGGCTTGGCTTGGATGTTTTTCCGGGGTGTGACAGCCTCTTTGCGGCGCTTGTCAATCCCGATGGATCTTTCCGGGAAGTCTGCAGCACCTGCGGCGAATGCGTTCTCGACCTGACGGGTGGGATATGTCCGGTCACGCGCTGCAGCAAGTCTTTGAGAAACGGCCCTTGCGGGGGCTCAATTAAAGGCAAGTGCGAAGTCGACCGCGATCGTGATTGCGCCTGGGTTTTGATTTATGAACAGCTCAAAACCAAAGGCAGGCTGGATGTTATGAAAAAAACCATGGGACCGAGAGACTACAGGAAATCCCTCAAGCCGGCCAAGGACGTCTGTGTCTAAAAAAGCCGCCGCGATAGACTCCCCCGGCCTGTCCCGGCGTGGTGCACGGCAGGATTTGACAGCCGGCGGCGGATGTGTTACTTTAATAAAATACGCCCCGGATAAGCCATGGACAATACTCAATATAGTGAAAAGGTGATGGAACACTTCCTCAACCCGCACAATGTCGGGGAGTTGCCGGACGCCAACGGTATCGGCAATGTCGGCAATCCCGTGTGCGGAGACATTATGCGCCTGTACATCAAGGTCCAGGACGGCCGGATCGTCGATGCGAGGTTCAAGACCTTTGGCTGCGGCGCTGCGATTGCGACCAGTTCCATGGTGACGGACCTGGTGAAGGGCAAGACGCTTGACGAAGCCCTGCAGATCTCCAACAAGGCCGTGGCTGAAGCCCTCGGCGGTTTGCCAAAGGTCAAGATGCATTGTTCTGTTCTGGCGGAGGAAGCCCTGCGCGCCGCCATCGAAGATTACCGCAAGAGGCAGGGCAAGAGCTAGGGGGCGACTCCTTGCTTAAGCGCTTGTAAATTTTTCCAGGGTAGGCCATCGGCCTGGCGCAGCCGGCCAGGACGGCCATCCGGCAAAAATTTCCTGCGCAAGCTACGGAGTTAACCCCACAAGGGGGTAGGCCTTCGCAATTCCAAGTAAGCGAAGGGCCTAATTTTGTAAGGAAGACCACCTGTTGAAGGCAAAATTAATGATCCAGGAAAAAAAGAAAAGAATACGGCTGGAACTTTTAAAAAAGCTGAAAAGCCATAAGGAGGAAGACAGGTTTAGGAAGAGTGCGGAAATCGCCAAAAAGCTTTTTTCGCTGAAGAACTACTTAAAAGCAAAGACGGTCCTGTTTTATCTTTCTCTCGACGGAGAAGTAGACACCGTGAGCATGATCAGAGATTCCATGAAGCAAGGCAAAAGGGTCGCAGTGCCCGTGATCCGCAAAGAGACGCGCGATATCGTGCCGTCCCTCCTCGTGGATTACGATACCGAATTGACGGGCGGTCCGTTCGGCATCTGCCACCCCAAAGAAGAATATATCCGACCTGTTGGGTTGAACGATATTGACCTGGTGATCGTGCCGGGCTTGGCCTTTGACAAGGCGGGCAACCGGCTGGGCCGGGGCCACGGATATTACGATAGGTTCCTGAGCCGTCTTCCCAAGGACGTGCCGACTGTCGGTCTTGCCTTCGCTTTTCAGATCCTCGAGGATTTCCCGCCTCTCGAGCCTCACGATCTTTCCGTCACGACGGTCCTTTTTGCTTAACTTGAGGTGCCGGACATCATGAATCCCGGCCCGACAATCCCGCGTGCATGTTTGTCAAAGCGGGTTCGTGATAGGAGGGGCAAGCAATGTCCACAGGAAATAACGTATTCGTCATGGCAGCTGTTTTTCTCGTCGCAGGTTCGGTCCTCGTTTTTCTGTATTTTATCCTTCGCCGGGCGATGGGAGAGCAAAAAATAAAAAACGCCCACCTCGAGGCGAAGGCGATCATCGACGGCGCCAAAAAAGAGGTGGAGACGATCCGCAAGGAAGCCGACCTGAATGCCAAAGACCAGCTTTTGCGGATGCGGCAGGATTTTGAAAAAGAGACCAAGGAACGCCGCGAAGAAATTGCAACCCTTGAGAAACGCATGGCGCTTCGCGAGACGAATCTCGAGCGCCGCGTGGATCTTTTGGAGAAGAAGGAGCGGGAGCTCGACGATAAGACGCACCAGATCAAAAACCAGGAGGGGGCGCTCAGGGCCAAGGAAGACGAATTGAACAAGCTCCTGGCCGAGGAAAAAGAGAGGTTGCACAAGATTTCCAATATGTCTCCCGAAGAGGCGAAGGTGCTTTTGTTGTCCCGCCTCGACGGGGAGCTTAACAGGGAGAAGGCCGTCCTTATCAAGAAGGCGGAAGACGAGATCAGGGAAACGGCCGACAAGAAGGCCGGCGAGATCGTTGCGCATGCGATCCAGCGCTGTGCGGTCGAGCACGCCGTGGAGTCCACCGTAAGCCTTGTGTCTTTGCCTTCCGATGAAATGAAAGGGCGGATCATCGGCCGGGAAGGCCGCAATATCCGCGCCTTTGAGATGGCGACGGGCATCGATGTGATCATCGACGATACACCGGAAGCGGTCATGCTGTCGGGGTTTGACCCCGTGCGCCGCGAGGTCGCCAGGATCTCGCTGGAACGCCTCATCTCCGACGGCCGAATCCATCCGGGCCGCATCGAAGAGGTGGTCGAGAAGGTCAAGAAGGAGATGGAGGTCAAGATCAAGGAAGAGGGTGAAAAAGTCCTTTTTGATATCGGGGTGCACGGCGTCCATCCGGAGCTGGTCAAGATGATCGGCCGCCTGAAATACCGGACGAGTTTCGGGCAGAACGCCCTGCAACATTCCAAGGAAGTGGCGCTTCTCATGGGCGTCATGGCCGACGAGCTGGACCTTGATTCCAAGGTCGCCCGACGCATCGGCATCCTGCATGATATCGGCAAGGCACTGGATCAGCAGGTCGAAGGCACGCACGCCAAGCTCGGCGCCGAGATGGCGCGCAAGTTCGGCGAGACGGATATCGTCGTGCAGGGCATCGAGGCGCACCACGAAGAGGTCGAGAAGACCAGCCTCTACGGTGTCCTGGCCGCCGCCGCCGACGCCATCAGCGCGGCCCGTCCGGGCGCGCGGCGCGAGACGCTGGAGACCTACGTCAAGCGCCTGGAAAAGCTGGAATCCATCGCCAATGTCTTCAAGGGCGTTGAGAAGTCTTTTGCGATCCAGGCGGGGCGCGAGATCCGCGTCATCGTGCAGCCGGAAAAGATCAACGATACCGACGCTACGGTCCTGGCGCGCGACATCCGCAAGAAGATTGAGGAAGGCATGGAATATCCGGGACAGATCAAGGTCACAGTGATCCGCGAAACGCGCGCGATCGAATACGCAAAATAACTAAAGTTTATTGAGTTTGTAGAGTCAGACCCAAAGAACTTAAGAAACCCAAGAAACTCAACAAATATATATAATTTTCAAATGAAGATTCTCTTTATTGGCGACATTGTCGGTTCGCCGGGCCGCACGGCGGTCAAAGGGCTCCTGCCCGGCTTGCGCAAGGCCCGCGGCATCGACGTGGTCATCGCCAACGCCGAGAACGCCGCCGGCGGCTCCGGCATCACGCAGCGCGTCGCGCGCGACCTGTTCCAGTCGGGCTGCGATGTCCTGACGTCGGGCGATCATGTCTGGCGCCGGCCCGAGATCGTGGATCTCTTGCATACCCAGACCAATATCCTGCGGCCGCTGAATTTTCCCAAGATGACGCCGGGGCACGGCAGCACGGTTTTCAAGACCGAGGCCGGCGCCAAGGTGGGCGTCGTCTGTCTTTTGGGCCGCGTTTTTATCGACGCGATGGTGGAATCGCCTTTCCGCATCATCCAGGAAGAGATCAAGGCTCTCCGGAAAGAGACGCCTGTGATCATCGTTGATTTACATGCGGAGGCGACGTCGGAAAAGGTCGCTATGGGCTGGTTTCTGGACGGAGAGGTCTCGGCGGTCCTGGGCACGCATACGCATATCCAGACGGCCGACGAAAAAATCCTGCCCCGCGGCACAGCGTATCTCACGGACGCCGGGATGACCGGACCGTATGATTCGGTCATCGGCCGCAGCAAAGACAAGATCATTGAGCGTTTTCTCACAGGGATGCCGACGAGATTTGAGCTGGGCGCAGGCGACATCCAACTGCACGGTGCCGTCATCGAGATCGACGCGGCCACGGGTAAGGCCGTGCGCATCGAGCGCATTCAGGAACATTTTGCCCCCAGGACCGAAGATGCCCAAGATCCTGACGATCAGTGAACTGACGCATGATTTGAAAGAAGTCCTGGAGAATATTTTCCAGGATGTATGGGTGGAGGGGGAGGTTTCAAATCTGCGCTCTCCCGGTTCGGGCCACAGCTATTTCAGCCTGAAGGACGCGCAGAGCACCTTGCGCTGCGTTTTGTTCCGCCATGCGGCCGTGCGCTTGAAATTCGCCCTCGCAGACGGCCTGCACGTGGTCGCGTCGGGCCGCATAGGCGTTTACGGACGCGACGGCCAGTACCAGCTTTATGTCGACACCGTGCAGCCCAAGGGGGCGGGCGCCTTGCAGACGGCCTTTGAACAACTGAAGGCCAGGCTTGCCCAGGAGGGTTTGTTCGACGAGGCGCGCAAAAAGCCCCTGCCTTTTCTGCCAGAGACGATCGGCGTTGTCACGTCGCCGACAGGCGCGGTTATTCGCGATATCCTTCAGGTTTTGGAGAGGCGTTTTCCGCGGGCCCACGTTGTCATCAACCCTGTGCGCGTGCAGGGGGAGGGCTCGGCCGAAGAGATCGCCCGGGCCGTTGAGGAATTCAACGCATGGGGTCAGCCGGATGTAATCATTTTGGCGCGCGGCGGCGGGAGCCTCGAAGACCTTTGGAGCTTTAACGAAGAACGGCTTGCGCGCGCCATCGCCGCCTCCGGCATTCCTGTGGTTTCGGCCGTCGGCCATGAGACGGATTATACGATTGCCGATTTCGTGGCCGACAAAAGGGCGCCGACGCCTTCAGCAGCGGCAGAGATGGTGATGCCCGCCGAGACGGAACTGCGGGAGCACATTGATCAGCTGGTGAAACACCTCTGGCGCAGCCTCGTCGACGTCGTGCCCCAGCAGAGCCAGCACATCGACGATCTTTGCGAGGAGATGCGGCGCGCCCTGCAGAACAGATTTGAGGAAAAGCGGCTCGAGGTCGATGGTTTTTGCCGCGAGCTGGAGGCGCTCAATCCCCTGGCCATTTTGAGGCGGGGATATAGCGTGACGATGGCCGAGGACGGCCGCACGGCCATACGGCATACAGGCCAATTGAAGACAGGAGATCGGTTGAAGACGCGGCTCGCAAAAGGGGAGTTCCTGAGTCGTGTGGAAGAGATCCTTGCATAAGCATGGAACAATAACACGTCGAGGGTGCTATGGGATTCGAAGAGAGCCTCAAGAAGCTGGAGAAGATCATTGACGACCTTCATTCCGAAAAGATTTCTTTGGAAAAGTCCATTGAAAAATTTGAGGAAGGCGTCAAGCTGGCCGACCATTGCCTCAAGACCTTAGACGGTATGAGGAAGAAAATTGAGGTCGTTGCCAAGACAAAAGACGGCAAGCTCAAGATCAAGCCGTTCGAAGAGAAAGCCTAAGGCCCCATGCTTTTGGAAACTATTCGTTCACCGCAAGATTTAAAGAACGTCCCCCGGGACAAGCTGCCGGAGCTGGCTGCGGAAATCCGCAGCCGCATCATCGGCGTCGTCTCCAAAACCGGCGGACACTTGGCGTCGAGCCTCGGCGCCGTCGAGTTGGCCATCGCCGTCCATTATTGTTTTCAAGCGCCCGAGGACATCATCATCTGGGATGTCGGCCACCAGGCCTATGCGCACAAGATCCTGACGGGACGCAACGGGCGTTTCGATACCCTCAGGCAAAAGGATGGCCTGAGCGGTTTTCCCTGCAGGACGGAATCCGTTTACGACCCGTTCACCACCGGGCACAGCTCGACGGCCGTTTCCCTGGCGTTCGGCTGCGCCGCCGCGCGCGACCTGCGGGAGACGCACGAGAAGGTGGTCGCGATCGTCGGAGACGGCGCCCTGACAGGAGGCATGTGTTTTGAGGCCCTTAACCACGCCGGCCATCTCGGCAAAGACATGTTCGTCATCCTCAATTCCAACGATATGGCGATCGCCCCCAGCGTGGGCGCCTTGAGCACGTATCTCAACAAGATCATCTCCAAGCCCATCTATAACCGTTTCAAGGACGCGCGCGACGCATTTTTAAAACAGCGCCTCGGCCGGATCGGCCCGAGGCTCCAGAAGCTCGCCGACAAATTTGAAGAACTGCTCAAAGGCCTCATCGTTCCCGGAATCTTTTTTGAAGAGATGGGGTTTAAGTATTTCGGCCCGCTCGACGGGCACAATACGACCCTTTTGATCGACACCCTTCAGAATATCTCCCATCTCAAGGGACCGCTTCTTTTGCATGTCATCACCAAAAAAGGCAAGGGGTTCGCCCCGGCTGAAAACCAGCCTGTCCGTTTCCACGGGACGACTTGTTTTGACATCGCTTCCGGCGAGGTGACCGCGCAGGAGGAGAAGCCCCGGGCGAGTTTTACGGATGTCTTCAGCGCCGCGCTCCAGGCGTTGGCGCAAAAAGACAAAAAGATCGCGGCGATCACCGCCGCCATGCCTGAAGGCACGGGGCTGACGTCTTTTGCCAAGGTTTTCCCGGAGCGGTTTTTCGACGTCGGGATCGCCGAGCAGCATGCCGTGGGGTTTGCCGCAGGGCTGGCCCGGGCCGGCCTCAAGCCTTATGTCGCGGTCTACTCGACATTCCTGCAGAGGGCTTACGACCAGATAGCGGAGGAAGTATGTCTTCAGAATCTTGGCGTGGTTTTGTGTCTCGACAGGGCGGGAATCGTCGGCGAAGACGGCCCGACGCATCACGGCATCTTCGATATCAGCTACTTGAGGCACCTGCCCAACATGACGGTCATGGCGCCGGCGGACAAGGAAGACCTGGAAGCGATGCTGGCGTTTGCCTCTGAATGTCCGACGCCGGTGGCGATCCGTTACCCGAGAGGGGCAGCGCCTTGCCGGAGGGAAAATTTTGCTGTGGCCCCTGTCCGTCAGGGCCGGGCGGAGATCCTCTTGGACGGCGGGGTGGCCGCTATCCTGGCCTTGGGCAGCATGGTCGATGCGGCCGTGGATGCCGCGGACATTCTTTCGAAAGAAGGCATCCGCGTGACGCTTGTCAACGCTCGTTTTGCCAAACCCATCGACGAAGGGCTTGTCCTGAAGCTTTATGACGCGACAGAAGCCCTTGTGACTGTCGAGGAGGGTGTTATGACTGGAGGTTTCGGCAGCGGTGTTCTGGAAGCCTTGCGCGCCGATGGCCGTCTCTTCACGTCCGCCAAGAAAGTGAAATGTCTGGGTTTGCCTGCGTCCTTCATCACATTCGGCAAGCGCAAGGACCTTTTGAAGCAATACGGGCTCTGTGCGGAAGGCATTGCGGCGGCAGTCCGGGAAGCCCTGGGGAGATAGCGGTTATGGCTAAAGTGAAGATCAACAGGCAAAGGTGCAAGAGCTGTCAGCTTTGTATCGTCTGGTGCCCCAGGAAAAATCTGAAGCTCGACGAGACTTTAAACGAGGCCGGCGTCTTTCCGGCCGTCGTCATCGACCCGGCCAACTGCACGGGCTGCGGCATGTGTTTTGTGATGTGCCCGGATGCCTGCATCGAGATAGAGGGATAGGATGAAAAAGACGATCCTGTGTTCCGGCAACGAAGCGATAGGGGAGGCGGCGATCCGCGCCGGCCTGAGATTTTATGCGGGTTACCCCATCACCCCCCAAAATGAATTGACCGCTTACATGGCGGACCAGCTGCCTCAGCGCGGCGGCATCTTTATCCAGTCGGAATCGGAGCTCGCTGCTATCAATATGATTTATGGGGCGTCTGCCGCCGGCGCGCGCGTCATGACAAGCTCCTCGTCGCCGGGCATCAGTCTTAAGCAGGAAGGGATTTCTTATATTGCCGGGGCCCAATTGCCTGCCGTGATCATCAACGTCATGCGCGCTGGCCCGGGGTTGGGAAACATCTGGCCGGCGCAGTCGGATTATTTCCAGGCGACAAAAGGCGGCGGCCACGGCGATTATCGTATGATCGTCCTGGCGCCGGCCAGCGTGCAGGAGTCTTTTGACCTGACCCGATTGAGTTTTGAGCTGGCGGATCGTTATCGTATCGCGGTCATGGTCCTGAGCGACGGCTTGCTTGGCCAGATGATGGAGGGTTTGACATTTGACGAGGAGCTGGCTCCGCCGGCTGCCGTCGAAAAACCATGGGCCTTGACCGGCGCCAGGGACCGCAAGCCGAATGTCGTCCGGTCGCTCTTCATGAAGCGGCCCGATGTCGAGAAGAACAATCTTGTCTTGCAGAAAAAGTACCGCCGGGTCGCCGCGCGGGAAGTCCGTTACGCCGAGACATTCATGGAGGATGCCACGATGGCGGTAGTCGCCTACGGCTCTGTGGCGCGCATTGCTGAGGCCGTTGTCCGGCGCCTGCGTGCGAAGGGCCGCCGGGTCGGTTTGTTCAGGCCTGTCACGCTTTGGCCGTTTCCGTCAAAACGTCTGGCAGACCTCAGCCGTCGCGTCAAAAAATTCCTTGTTGTCGAGATGTCCTATGGCCAGATGGTCGAAGATGTCCGCTTGAGCGTCGAGGGCCGCACTGCCGTTTCTTTTTACGGCCGGTCCGGCGGCGGCGTCCCGACGGAATCCCAGATCGAACGGGAGATCCTTAAATGCCTGTCGGCGCCTTTGAAGAAAAAAGGACGTTGTTAACATGGGGAAAAATTACTCCAGACCACAGACATTGACCGATGTCGTGACACATTATTGCCCCGGCTGCGGCCACGGCATTCTGCACCGCCTCGTGGCAGAGGTCATCGACGAGCTGGGCATCCGGAATTCCACCATTGCGGTGGCGCCTGTCGGGTGTGCGGTCGTGGCCTACGATTATTGGGACATTGATTGCGCGGAGGCGGCGCACGGCAGGGCTTTGGCCGTGGCGACGGGTCTCAAACGCGTGCAGCCCGACAAGATCATCTTCACGTATCAGGGGGATGGCGATTTGGCTGCCATCGGGACGGCGGAGACGATCCATGCGGCGAACCGCGGAGAGAATCTGACAGTTGTTTTTGTCAATAACGCTGTATACGGCATGACAGGCGGGCAGATGGCGCCGACGACGCTCTTGGATCAGAAGACGGCCACAACGCCGCGGGGCCGCCAGGCTGCGACAGAGGGTTATCCCCTGAAGATATCGGAGATGCTGGCGCTCTTGAGCGGTGTGGTGTCCGTCGAGAGGACCGCGGTCAGCTCGCCCAAAGAGGTTCTCAACACCCGCCGGGCGATCAAAGACGCTTTCATGAACCAAATGGAACACAAAGGGTTTTCTATTGTCGAAGTCCTGTCCATGTGTCCGACATACTGGGACAAGAGCCCGGCGGATGCAGCGCGGTGGATTTCCGAAGAGATGGTAAAATATTTCCCGCTGGGAAAGCTTAAATAGGCGTGTTTGCGGTGAGGTCATGACAGAAAAGATCATTTGCGCGGGTTTTGGAGGGCAGGGTATCATGGCGATGGGCAAGATCCTTGCCATGTCGGCCCTGAGGGAAGGCAAGAGCGCGACCTGGCTGCCGTCATACGGCGCGGAAGTCCGCGGCGGCACGGCCCACTGCATGGTGGCGTTGTCAGACGGGCCCATCGCTTCTCCTTTGTTTGAAAAGGCGGATTCCTTGATCGCCATGAACGACCCGTCCCTGAAACGTTTCCGCACGGCCTTGAGGCCCGGCGGGCTTTTTTTGGTCAATGCGACGCTGGCGCAATGCCTCGGCACATCCAGGCGCCTGCGGGTGGTCAATGCCCCTCTGACACAGATGGCCATTGACCTGGGCCTGGAAAAAGTGGCCAACACGATCGCCATCGGCGTTTATTTGGGGCTCAAAAAGATCATTGCCCTCTCGACGATGGAGAAATCCATCGAGGAGGTCCTGGCGCACAGGCCGAATTTAGTCGCGATCAACAAGAAGGCCTTGGAAGAGGGCTTTTTCTTTGCACAAAAACTAAACAAATCCCGTTAGAAAACAAAGTTCTCTGGCGGGACGAATGCGTCTTAACGAACGGAGCGATTGTCATGCGTGTAAGATTTGCACCGAGTCCGACGGGATACTTGCACATCGGCGGGGCGCGGACTTGTTTGTTTAACTGGCTTTATGCCCGAGCGCAAGGAGGGTCTTTTGTCCTGCGCATCGAGGATACCGATCAGGCGCGGTCAAAAAAAGAATATCTCGAAGAGATCCTTTTCTCCCTCAAATGGCTGGGTCTCGATTGGGATGAGCTGCATTACCAGAGCCAGCGCTTCGAGATCTACCGCCAGGTGGCCCAAAAGCTGCTGGATGCCGGCCTCGCCTACAAGGCCGAAGACGGTTCTGGGGCGGTGATCTTCCGGATGCCCCCAAAGACGCTTGAGATCGACGACATGATCCACGGCAAGATCACATTCGACACGGGGCTCATCAAGGACCAGGTCCTGATCAAGTCCGACCAGTCGCCCACCTACAATTTCGCCTGCGTCGTGGACGACGCCGCCATGCAGATCACGCATATCATCCGCGGAGACGACCACATCTCCAATACGCCCAAACAGGTCGCGCTCTATGAAGCTTTAGGGTATCCTTTGCCGAAGTTCGCCCATATCCCCATGATCCTGGGCGCTGGAGGCGGCCGCATGTCCAAACGCGCAGGCGCCACCGCCATCAGCGAATACAGGTCCATGGGGTTTCTTTCGGGGGCCCTGGTGAATTATCTCATGCTTCTGGGTTGGTCTCCCGGCAACAACCAGGAGATCATTGCGCTCAAGGACGCGATTGCGAAATTTGATATTCAGGACGCCAATAAGACCGCCGCGACATTTGACATGAACAAGCTCCTGTGGCTCAATAGCCAATATATCAAGAGCTGCCCCATTGAAGAGCTGGCCGAGCTCGTCAAGCCGTTCTTGAAAGAACGTAACCTGATTTCCGGCAACAATTTTGATGGAAAATATTTAGAGGATGTATTACAATTATTCAAAGAACGGGCGTCGACGCTTGCGGAGTTGAGCGATGCCACGGCTTTTTTCTTTGTCAGAGATATCACCATGGATCCCGCGGCCGCTGAAAAGTTTTTTGCCCAAGACATGAGTGCCGCCTTCGGGGCTTTGCGGTCGCGGTTCGCCCAATCGCCTGATTTCAGCCCATCACGCATTGAAGAGGATTTCCGGCGGACGGCGGCAGAGATGGGGTTGTCGACCAAGCAGTTGATCCATCCTCTGCGCGTGGCGCTTTCCGGCAAGACCGTCGGGCCGGGTATGTTCGAAATGATCGCGACCCTCGGCCGTGACAGGACATTGGAGAGGATAGAGCGCGCGATACAGCTCTACAAAAACAAATCCCGTTAGAGATAACGGATAACCGTAAATATCTATCACCTGACGTTGATGGAAGCGAAAGTTGTTCCGTCGGGTTTGCAGAAAACAAGCGGTCGCCCCGGGGCGACCTATCCCGTTAGAAATCGTGATTCTTAACGGGACCTATCTCTAACGGGACAAATCCGTATGAAGACGCGAAGAGCTTTCAGGCTGGTCCCTTTGGTATGCGCGTTGTTTTTGATGTTATTCTGCCTGGGCTGCGAAACGGTCAAGGGCATGGGCCGGGACATCAAGAACGCCGACCAGTGGGTCAGAGACCATACCTGGTAACGCAGGAGAACTCAAGAAGAACCCGGTATTCCGGGACTTCCCTCGCGTAGTGTGTCTATGCCCGGCGCGTGGCGTGCGCGGCCGGCCGTGACGCCCCCCATGGCCCTTCTTCGCCCGAATTTAATCCCTTGGCCGGAATTCCCTGCCCGCTTTGGGCGGGCGAGGCTACGCCCGTGGATAGGTAATGCCTGCGGCTTTGGCCGCTAGCATAACCATGGCGGTTCGGGACGTCGCCCCACCGGGGCGGACAGGAAAGGACCTACGGGTTATACCCGTGGGGCTCCAGATACCGCAACACAGCTGGACCCCGGTCTTCGCGGATAAGAAGCGAACAGACAGATCATGCTGGACCAGGCCCCAAGAGATATCCTCACCGGATTTTACCAGAGAGACGCCTTGGAACCATATCTGCGGCAGCTGATGGCAGATTCCACGGCGCAAGGCAAACCGTTTTCCCTCGCCCTGATCGACATCGATCGCTTTAAGAAATACAACGACAAATACGGCCATCTTTTCGGCGACGAGATCCTTAAATACGCCACCTCGACGCTGCGGTTGACCTTTTTGGAAGGGCCGTCTTTCTTCTTGCGCTATGGCGGCGACGAATTCATCGTTATCTTCCCCGGCAAGACCGTCAGGGAGGCCTTGTCGGCCATGCGGCAATGCCAACACAACTTGCGCCGCAGGCCGTGTCTTTACGGAAACCGCTTCTACCGCGTATCGGTGAGCTGCGGGATCGCGGGTTTTCCCCAAGACGGCCGGACACCCGACGAGATGATCCGTAACGCCGACGAAGCGATGTATTTTTCCAAAAAGACGGGCCGCAACAGGATCATTCCCTACGGCCGCATCGGTCTTTTGAAATTCCGGCGTATCGCGATGTTTTTGGCCGCGGCACTCTTCGCTGCAGCGGCTGTCACCCTCCTTTATCGCCTTACCTATCAGCAGATCATCCGTCCGAGGCTGGAACAGCTCAAACACATGAAGATCGTGACCGAGCCCAGGAATCTCGATACGGTCATCCTGCGCAACGGCCTGGTCTTCAAGGGCAGCATCCTGACGGAAAATAATGGCGGGGTGGTCCTTCATCTGTATTTTGAAAACGGCGGCGAAGGACAGATGACCATCAGGCGTTCTGAGATTTCCCAGATCAAATATGGCGGCGCCCCCTGATTCATCCCATTTGCCAGAATTTCCTGTCCGCCGTAAGCGGCGGGTGAGGTTCGCGGGGTTTCAGTTCTTCGACGTTTTTTCGTCAATGACATCTTGCGACAGCCGCAGGGACCCCATGGTTATTAGATCCAGGTCATGGCCAATATGGACGGGCAGCAACTTTTCCCTCGGAAGGTGGTCGTTATGATGGACCCTTTTTCAGGCCGGACAATAGATCCGAGAAGGGCGAGATTCCAATATTCCGCGGCCTTTAAGGCGTTTATCAAGAATAAAGGAAGATTGCGTTCGTTTGTTGCGGCCGCCGGCACAGGGCACAGAAGCTTCAAGGTCTACGAGATCACGCGGTTCTTTATTTCCCGCTCGATCGACGGCGACGGGGCGATCTTGGATATCGGCTGCGCCAACGGGTTTTTGCTGCGGTGCCTGCAGGAGTGGTCGGGGCGGTCCTTGGTGCCTTACGGTGTCGACAAGGACGCTTCGCTTGTCCGCAAGGCGAAGCTCCTGTTTCCCCGCCACGCCGCGAATTTCGTCGCCGCCGATCTCTCCATCGAACCGGATTTGGCCAGGATATGGCCGCAGACGCGTTTTGATTACATCTATTGGAATGTCTGGGATAATTATTCCTTCGAGACGCAGAAGGAGACAGAACTTTTGGAGGCATGTTTGCGCCGTCTCAAGGCCGGCGGCCGCCTCATCCTGGGATTTTACGAGTCAGACACGAATAAATCCGCCAAGGTCAGGTATTTGTTGGGCCACGGCTTCAGACAATCCCTCAGAAATTCTTGCCATCGCCGCCAAGGCGAGGTTATTGTCTGGAAAGACGTGAAGTGAGTTTTCGTCGCGGCATGGAGATTTTCCGCAATCGCTAAGGGTGGCGCCGGATGTTTTCCTATGGTTGGCTGTTGTATTTTATTTTCCTTTTGGCAGCTTTTATAAAATTTGTTTTTCACAGCCTTCCGGTTTTCAGGGGTCAGTTCAGGGAAGCGGCGTGGCGGGATGTTCTCCTTGTGGGCCTTGTGACGGCCGCCGGGCTTGTCTTGAGAGTCCGGCACACCTTTCACATAGACCTGGATCCTTACGGCTGGGGATATATCGAGGATGCACTGGCCATCAAGGACATTTTTTTGCTAAAGTTTCCCGCGCGATTCGACCTGGCCGCCGCCTTGCATATACCCGGTTATCCGTTTTTTATATCCCCGGTGCTCGCTGTTGCTGAAAACCTGACAGCGGTTTCATCGTTCAATCTTGCCGCAAGCGTTTTGTCCGTAGGCCTTTTGTATTTCGTCGGCTACGCCTTGACCGCCGATCGCATCGTTTCCTTCCTGGCCGCAGGGCTGCTTGCCGTTTCGCCGCAGCACCTCGTTTACAGCGGGTATGAATTTCCCATGTCGCTTTCCGTATTTCTCGTTGTCCTGGAGTTTTTGTTCTTGATCTGCTTCCTGAAGAGCAAGAGCCGGTTTATCGGCCTGGGCCTTCTTTTCCTTTTTTTTATCACGATCAACATCAAACCGGAAAACATCGTCATGCTTGCGCTGTTCTTGTTCGTCCTTCTCCCAGAGGCGAAGAAAGACGATGCGCTCCGGGAGGCGCTCAAAGGATATCTCGGGATGGCCGTCCTGTTGGCTATTGCAACGTTGTTCTTCTGCCTCCCTTTTATGGTCAACTGGAACGGGATTCAGTCTGCCTGCATCTCTGCCGCCTATCACGGCCGCAATGCCCCCTTTGCCGCGGTTTATTTCATCAAGAACTTTAATCTTTTCCTCTCGCGGACGGGAGGCATGGCGCTGTGGGCGGTCGCAGGCCTGGCCTTGATCCAGATGTTTCACAAGAAAGAACGGATGATGAACGTGGTTGTGGGGTGGTTGTTGGTCAGCCTTATCCCTCTGGCTTATTATGCGCCGGCCAATGCCGAGTGGCAGATATTGCAGATCCTGATCCCTGTTTTTCTTGTGATGGGTTACGTGGTCTCCAAGACGATCGAGCTATTTATCCGCCGCCGCTGGGCGAGGTTTGTCCTGGTTTTCTTTTTGCTGGCCGCGGCCGGTGCGAAGGCTGATAACGATCTGGGGTCTGTCAAGGCGTTCTCATGGAAAGATATCCAAAAGGATTTCCCCGCCTGCCCGGCCCAGGACTGTGTCGTGTCGTTTAAGACCAGCACATCCAAGACCGCGCTCGAATTCTTGTTCCCGCAGGACCGCTGGCTTTTTATCAATGACGCCGGTTTTGAGGATTCTCTGAAACAGTGCAGGGGGGCGATGTATTATTTCAATCCTGTCGTCTATGGTTTGCTGGAAGAGACCGATCGAGAGACCCTTTTGGATGCGCAAGCCGGCCTGTCGCGCAGGTTCGAGGTGGGCAGGAGGGTCGGTCCCCTGGAAATTTTTGAGCTCTATCCCCGCCGCAAGTGAGCGGCGAAGTTGACAAGGCTTGGCAGTCCATAATATAATCCTTGGCAGGCAAGACAATGGCGTCTTGCCGGAGAGCGCGTTGTGCCTGGATCAAGAGAAGGCACAAGAGCATGACGATGAAGTCATCCAAGAAAACAAAGCCGCAGGGGTATCTGTGCCCTTCTTGCGGCGCTCCGACGACGTCGAAGGGGCACCTCTGCGCACCCATGAATGTCCCAGGGACGCCTCGCTGCGGATTTTGCGGAGGCGTTCTGGAGAATCTGCGTCATTCCTGCGCATCCAAATCCGAAAGACCCTCATTTGTCTGCGGCTGTTGCGGAAGGACATCCGCGTCCGAAACAGAGATATGCCATCCGATCAGGATATGACGGCGTCTGTCCTGTGCCCGCCTGAGCTTCTTTTTAAGAAAGACAATCTTAGACCATAAACAGATTGCGGGAAGAGAATTGGCCGTCCGAGGTGAGGTTGATACCCAGCTTGTTGAGGCCGATCTGGTCGCCGGGAGTGGGGATGTGGGTCATGTGCATCTCGCAGTTGCGTAGTTCCGTCAGCTTCTTCATGGCCAGTTCGGCCGTATGATTGGTCGTCGCGCCGATCGAAAGGGCGATGAGCGTTTCCTGAAGATCCAGACTGGTCGATTCCTGCCGTAGGGCCCCTTGTTTGAGTCCCGAGATCTGGTGGATGATCTGAGGCGAGAGCAGGAGGATCTCATCGGGTATATTGGCGAGCGTCTTGATGGCGTTGAGGATCACGCTCGAGGCCGCGTGCATCAGCTGCGAGTTTTTCCCCGTGATGATCCTGCCGTCGGCGAGTTGGATGGCCGCCCCGCAATAAATGCCTTCGTTGCCTTTGCCGCCGGTCTCGGCCTGGCGGGCCGCTTCCCTCGCCGGCTCGACGGCCGGCCGGCCGGTCACCTTCAGTCCCAGCTCTTCCATCAGGGACATGGCGCGGTCCACCGTCGATTTCTTTTCGACCCCCAGGGCGTATTCGGTATTGTAGCGCAGATAGCGCCGTATCAGTTCCTGTTTGGATGCTTCGCGCACGACGTCGTCCTGGACGATGCCGAAGCCCGCCCGGTTGACGCCCATGTCCGTCGGCGATTGATACAGGACAGGATGTGTTTGTCCTTCGAAGATCCTCTCCAGGATCAACTTGAGGATCGGGAAGCTCTCGACGTCGCGGTTATAGTTGATGGCGACTTTTTTGTAGGCGCCCAGATGGAACGGGTCGACGAGGTTGAAATCCTGGATATCTGCGGTCGCCGCTTCGTAGGCGATGTTCACCGGGTGTTTGAGTTCGATGCTCCAGATGGGGAATGTTTCGAATTTGGCGTACCCGGCGTTAATGCCCCGGCGGTGCTCATTATAGAGTTGGGAGAGGCAGGTTGAGAGCTTTCCGCTGTTCGGCCCCGGGCCTGTCACGACTACGATAGGTTTGTTTGTCTCAATGTAGTCGTTTTTGCCGAAGCCTTTGTCGCTGACAACGGCGTCCACGTCTACAGGATAGCCCTCGATGGGATAGTGGAGGTAGACCTTGATCCCCCGGCGTTCCAGCTTGTTTTTGAAGACGACGGCGGACGGCTGGTTGTTAAAGCGCGTGATGACGACGGCCAGGATGTCCAGGTTCCATTTTCTCAGGTCGTCGATCAGCTTGAAGGTGGCGGCGTCATAGGTGATGCCGAAATCCCCCCGCAGGCGTCCGCTTTCGATGTCCCCGGCGTAAATGGAGAGGACGATATTGATCTTGTCCGAGAGCATCTGCAGGAGGCGCAGCTTGACATTGGGGTCATAACCTGGCAGGACCCTGGCGGCATGGTAATCGAAGCAGAGCTTGCCGCCGAACTCGAGATACAGCTTATTGTCGAACTTGCGGACTCTTTCGGAGATAGCCTGGGCTTGTTCGCGGAGGTATTTTTCGTTGTCGAAGCCGATCCTTTTCATGGTGGGGGGAGCGCCTTTGGTCCCGATGCATTATCATAAAACAGTTGGAGGGGATTGTAAAGGACTATAAGAGGTTTCTCCGGGGCCCAAAAAATAAACTTGTCATGCAAGGGCAAGGATATTACAATAATCATACCGATTTTGCCCTTTTCCCGTCGTTGGGCCTGTAG
>Ga0302253_1000497_pt1 | contig 31548 bp, 24 predicted proteins | sample AAG_RA_Trp_MG_FD_193537 | JGI IMG/M metagenome (GOLD analysis project Ga0302253, IMG submission 193537) | Enriched activated sludge microbial communities from anaerobic digester in WTTP, New Holstein, Wisconsin, United States - AAG_RA_Trp | ecosystem: Engineered > Bioreactor > Anaerobic >...
AATAATGAATCCGGAACCGGAACGGCTTCCCGAATCCAATTCGGCTTCGATGAGACAATCGATGGTAGAAGTAAATTTAAAATCCCAATAGGTTGAATTGTTATAATCACGGTTGGAAAAAAGCAAGTGTCGTTCCTTATCATATAGTGAAAAAATCAAATTGCCTTCACTTTGTCCGGCTGCAGCACTGATGCGATATACCGTACCTCCATAAAAGGTAACATGAAATTCGGCAATTTCATCTCCCGTAACTAATGCCTTATATACTTGCCCATCTGAAATAAATGGCGGAGTAATGTATTTGGAACATATTGACATGGTAACATCCGATTGCCCAAACAAATTTCCATTAAATATCCCTGCTGCAAGGATAATAATTATTATGAATGAATGAAACTTTTTCATAAAGATGTTTTTTTATTATTTCACAATAGTGGCTCTTATTTTTTCTATTTTTTCAGTAATTGTTTTCAGTTGTTCATCGGTAAAAACAGCAACCGATTTGCTATTGATAATCGTCATTTTGTTTTTAACATCTACCGTAGGCTCCACATAAGTATAAGTTACATCTATACCATCAAAATCGTAAGCCAAGTCAATCAGCATATCGGTCAGTTCTGAATATTCTTTCGACTCGTTGTAATAGGGAGAAAGCAGTTTTATCAAGTTATCAAGAGGATGTTTCTGTTCGGCTATGCGAGTCAATATTTCCTGTTTTTTACTTTGTTTGGCAAGTTGTGTAAGAGCATACGTACTTTCTACCCATCCGCCGGCTAAAATCAGTACACCAATATCGTTACGCTTATTATCTTTTAAATACTGGTCTGCCTTGCGATACGAATTGGAAACAATGGTCATTAAGGAATCTTTATTCCCAATATTTGATTCAATACGGTCCACCGTTTTTTTATCAAAGGCATTTTCAATATTCAATTCCTGAGAAAGAATTTTTATCACAGAAAAATATTGAATGGCATCCGAATTTTGTTCATAAAGCGTTAAATAGCCAAGGTCGGAACCATAAATTCCCATATTCAATGCTTTATCAAACTTGGTAACATAATTATGCGATTTATTGTAAGGGTTAAGAATGGATTTGTTAAATTCCAGGTGAGCACGTTTAATTAAGAATGCTATTTCATAAGGAGATGGCATACTAAATACCGTGTTGTCAAATTTAACCAGTGTTGAAGTGTTGGAATCTATGCTCGCATTGATTTTTTTATCCAGTTGGTCTTCATTTGAACCGTTCCCTCTACACGAAAAAAGTATAATTATGCACACCAATACACCTAAAAGTGATGCAATTCGTGTCTTTAAGTTGTTGAATAACACCATAATAATATTATTGTAATTAGAATCTGCAAGTAAGTAAATAAATTTGAAATAGCAAAATATTTTTTTTGAATAAAAAATTAATGGTTATTTTTATCATGAATTAATTCTATGGCATCTTTAACGCTAATGCGAGTATTTTGACTAAAAGCAACAATAAAAGCGTCTGTAAATCCTCGTTGTTTGACGGTATCGAGCATTTCAACGGCTTTATCTAATGATGAAAAATTACCTGTGGTATATTTATAAAATCCATTATGGATATAATAATTTACATCCAACCCTTTGAATTTTTTATCCTTTCCGCTCCATTTTTCTTTGGACATGGCTAATTGAATTTTAAACGAAACGGAAGCAGTATTTATTTTTTTTAGCACAGGTGCATTTACTTTATTTTGAGCCAACCATGGATTTTGATTTAATAAATGTGATACAATTAAGGGATAATGTGCTTTGGCGTAATTTCGTGAACATGCATTAAAATGCCACCACTCCGTTTCAATTGGTGTAAAGCCCGATTGTTGCATGATTTTTCTTAACAATCGTCTGTTTTGATATTGCAGTTGGGTAAGTTTATGTATTTTTAGCAAGTAATCTTCGTCAACGGTATAAGCCGTATCGGAGAACGAATCGAACCCTGTTCCCATATCCAAATAATGACCATGTTGGTCGGCAATAGTAACATCAACGGCTGCCCCAAAATTATGTAACGAACCTATTTGTGGACTGGAAACAAATTTTTCTCGGTCTCCATCGGGAAGAGGAATATCCAACCACATTTTTTGCTGAATGCTAACCGGACGTGCAGCATCCAATATTACCAGTCTGTATGACGGATTATATTTTTTTAACCACGCCGATGCCTGTTTTAATTTTTTACATACATCACGCTGTAAATAGGCATTTTTTATTTCACCATACATATTAGTATTTAAAAAATTATTCTTTCCAGCATACTTTAAGTTTACTATGATGGTCGTATCCACCGTTTGAACATTCACTAATCCATAAGCCTTAAATACCTTTTCCAATTCCGGAAGTGTTGTTTTTCTGTTTATTATTTTCTTTGCAGAAATTAATTTTGCCTGTTTACCTTTATGGATAAATTCAATGGGTGTATTAGAAATATTTTTAAACGGAAAACATAACTGAGAAAAAATCAATCCTAAGGCAGGAAATAATTTATATAAATAGTATATCTTTGACGCCAACATTATTAAGGATTGTTTCATTTTTTAAATGGACAAATATATGAAATATTTTTTATCAGGTGTTGTAGCGATGTTTTTCGGGGTATGTGTGTTTGCCCAGTCAAATCTTTTATCTATCGACGATGCCGTTATAGGAGTTTATCGTAAAATGTATGCGTCGCAGTTGACAGACGTTCAATGGAAAGGAAATTCAACCTGTTTTACTTATTTCAAAAAGGGGGCACTCTATCAACAAACAGTAAAAAAAGATAAAGAAGAAGCCGTGTTTTCTTCCAACGAATTGTTTTCCATAACTCATGACAGTGCTTTTTTTGATTTGATGATGTTTTCCTATTCATGGGAAAATGAAAACGTTATTTGGATTACCAACGAAAACAAAATGGCAAAAATAGACCTTCACAGTAAAAAACTTTTAACCTATTTAACATTGCCCGATTCGGCTGAAAATATTGATGTATGTTTCCAAAGCAACTGTGCCGCTTATACCATAAAAAATAATTTATGGATACAGGATATTACTCATAAATCGTATCCCATAAGCACCGAGAGCAATACAGGCATTGTTTATGGTAAATCTGTTCATCGCAATGAATTTGGTATAGAAAAAGGTACTTATTGGAGCAATACGGGCAAATACCTTGCTTTTTACCGCATGGATGAATCGATGGTAACAGAATATCCCATTGTGGATATCAGTACACGTATAGCCGAACTTAAACCCATGCGATATCCCATGGCAGGCATGAAAAGTCATGAAGTTACCGTTGGCGTTTTTAATCTCGAAACTAAAAAAATGGTGTATCTAAATACCGGCGAACCCAAAGAACAATTCCTTACCAATATTGCATGGAGTTCCGATGATAACTATATATTTATTGCCGTATTGAACCGTGAGCAAAATTTTATGAAACTAAATATGTACAACGCACACACCGGCGCGTTTGTTAAAACCTTGTTCGAAGAAAAAAATGACCGCTATGTAGAACCATTGCACCCGTTGGTATTTATCAGCAATGACCAGTTTATATGGCAAAGCCAGCGTGACGGATTCAATCATCTGTATTTATACAAAATGGATGGTACGTTGATAAAGCAAATAACCAAAGGGAATTGGGTTGTTACCGATTATCTGGGATATGATAAAAATACCCATTCCGTATTTTTTGTTTCGACCAATCCCAATGCGTTGGAACGACAGGTATATAAAGTAAATATAAGCAACAATGCCATGCAGCGGTTAACTTCTGAGGAAGGTACCCATACTCCTGTTTTTAATAAAGACTTTTCGATGTTTATTGATTCATACAGTAATATCAATACACCTCTTATAATGAGTGTACAAGATGCCAATGGCAATCGCATACGGACTTTCTTTAAAAGTGAAAATGTTTTGGCAAAATACGATATGCCTTCATTAAGTTTTGTAACGGTTAAATCGGCCGATGGAAAAACAGACATGTATGGCAGAATCATTAAACCGTTACATTTTGATTCTACCAAAAAATATCCATTAATATTATATGTGTATGGTGGACCTCATGCTCAATTGGTTCAAAACGAATGGCTGGGTGGAGCGGCGATGTGGGATTATTACATGGCACAGCAAGGATATATTGTAGCCACGGTAGATAATCGCGGGTCAAGCAATAGAGGGTTTGATTTTGAAAGTTGCATTCATCGACAAGTAGGTATCAACGAAGCCAATGACCAAATGGAATTTGTGAAGTATCTGGAGAAAAAAGGGTGCGTGGACGAAAACCGCATTGGCATTCATGGATGGAGTTTTGGCGGTTTTATGACGATTAATTTAATGACCACCTTCCCCGATGTGTTTAAAGTAGGGGTTGCCGGTGGACCTGTTACCGACTGGAAGTATTACGAGGTAATGTATGGAGAGCGATATATGGATATGCCACAAGAAAACCCTGACGGTTATGAAAAAACAAGTTTGCTAAACAAAGCACAAAATTTAAAAGGGAAATTATTGATTATCCATGGATATATAGACGATACAGTTGTGCTGCAAAATAGCCTTGCGTTTATTCAAAAATGTATCGAAAAAAAAGTACAGGTTGATTATTTTTTGTATCCGCAGCACTTGCACAACGTACGCGGAAAAGACCGCATTCATCTGATGAAAAAGGTAACACAGTATTTTAATGATTATTTAAAATAAGGTGGGCAACTTCTCAAAGTTTGCCGATAAACGAAGTTAGAAAACTTTTGAGAAGTCAGACTAACAAAATCGGAGTACTCCTTAAATTCTGTAAATTGTAACTATTCACCCCGTCATTGCGAGGGAGGAACGCCCGAAGCAATCTCAAGAAAATAGTCAATGAAACGAGGAGGAGCCATATAGAACATGACAAATAAAAACCACACTACTCTTTATACAGGAGTAACATCCGATTTTAAAGAAAAGGGTTTATGAATATAAAAATAAAATTCATCCCGGCTCATTTACTGCAAAATATGAATTAACGAAATTAGTTTATTATGAAGGATTTCACCGCATAGAAGAGGCAATAAGCAGGGAAAAACAGATTAAAGGAGGTTCAAGAAAAAAGAAAATGGATAATATAAATGCCTTTAATCCGGAATAGAAAGATTTATATGAAGAAGTGGCTGCATGGTGAGATTGCTTCGCTACGCTCGCAATGACGAGAGGGGGTGAATAGTTACGAAAAAAGATTTTTCTCTTTATCGTATTGTCGGTTATTTTTTATAGCACCAAATATTTATCTTAATCCAGTTTTTTGAAGAAATATAATATTTTATTTTTTTCAATCATTCACATCTTATAAAAAAATTTTTGTTGCAATTGAAATAAAAAAAAGATAAAATAAAGTTGTCTCATTTTTTAATTGGTGAATAAAAAATATTATTATCATTATAATATATTTATACAATGATTGTTATGATGTTTAATAATTAACATTTTTCTGTTAATAAAAAATATAAATTCAGTTAAAAAAAAAATATATACCTCGTGAGGATGATTTACATTTGTGCATAATTTGAAAAAAAATGGAAATAGAAACACAAAAAAATCTTATTGATTTTTTATCAGACGACGTAGTTGAACCTCCGAGTCGTAATGACTTTCCTATCAATTCTAAAACATTATCTTTTATTAAAAAACATTTTCCAAACACAAATCTAAACCAGTGGAACGATTGGCATTGGCAAATTAGAAACAGTTTTACTACCTTGGAATCGCTATCGTCTATCTTAACGTTAAGTGAAGATGAAACACTGGCACAACAAACCAATTTGCCTGTGCGAATAACGCCTTATTATGCATCATTGCTAAATACAAATAATGGCAAGAGTGCATTACGAAAAACCGTCATTCCTGTTTTTGATGAATTGAAAGTTAGTGCAGGTGAAGAAATAGACCCTTTGCACGAACATGACGATAGTAAAGTAAAATGTATTGTACATCGTTACCCTGACCGTGTACTTTTTTTAGTTACGGGATTTTGCAGTACATATTGTCGATATTGTACGCGTACACATATTGTATCAAAAAAAGAAAAACAACACAGTAGCAAAAAAGATTGGGATGTTGCGATAGATTATATACGGCAACATACCGAAGTGCGTGATGTGCTTATTTCTGGTGGCGACCCATTAACATTATCCGATGAACGCATAGAATATTTACTCTCTCAACTTAGAGCCATACCTCATGTAGAAATTATTCGTATTGGCACCAAAGTCCCCATGGTATTGCCACAGCGAATCACGGTTTCATTGGTCAACATATTAAAAAAATATCATCCTTTGTTTATCAGCATTCATACTACACATCCCGATGAATTAACCGATGAAGCCCAATTTGCATGCAATCGACTTGCCGATGCAGGCATACCGTTAGGCAGTCAAACCGTTTTATTAAATAATGTAAACGATAACGTAGAAACCTATAAAAAACTCACACACGAAATGTTGAAAATTCGCATTCGCCCTTATTACTTGTATCAATGTGACCCTATTCCCGGTTCTTCACATTTTAGAACACCGGTGTCCAAAGGGTTGGAAATAATTAAGGGTATTAGAGGTTTTACATCGGGCTATGCTATCCCTCATTATGTAATCGATGCCCCAGGCGGAGGTGGTAAAATACCTTTGCTTCCCGATTATTTCAAGGGTAAAGATGAAAACAATAATGTTATTTTGGAAAATTACGAAGGCAAATTATTCAAGTATCCCGATTATTTTTAGATGAGAGTAGGCATAACGTATGATTTAAAAACAGATTATTTAAAACTTGGCTTTTCGGAAGAGCAAGCCGCTGAATTTGATAAGGAAGACACTATTAGTGCTATTGAAAATTCATTACAGCAATTACATTTTGAAACAGAACGAGTAGGGCATGTTAAACAGTTAGCCAAAGCATTGGTAGAAGGTAAACGCTGGGACTTGGTGTTTAATATTTGCGAAGGCGTTTACGGTATAGGCAGAGAAGCACAAGTACCTGCCCTGCTCGATGCATGGAATATTCCGTATGTATTTTCTGACCCACTCGTGCTTTCGTTAACGCTTCACAAGGCTATGACCAAGCGGGTTATTCGTGATGCAGGCATTCCTACAGCAGATTTTTGTATAATAACTTCATTAGATGAATTGAAAAGTCTTACTATTTCCTATCCTCTGTTTGCAAAACCATTGGCAGAAGGTACCGGCAAGGGAATAAATCAGCATTCCATTATTCAACATGAACGTCAACTCAAAGAAACATGTGCTTATTTGCTTAACACGTTTAAACAGCCGGTGCTAGTGGAAAAATTTCTTTCGGGACGTGAATTTACTGTTGGAATGGCAGGCACAGGAAGCGATGCCCGTTGTATAGGAATTATGGAAGTAATATTGAACACAAACGCCGAAAAGGATGTATATTCCTATGAAAACAAAAGTGACTATCTGGAACGTGTATCATACAGTATTCCAGAAATGCGAATTACTCAATTATGCTTTGATGTAGCGTTGCGAGCATGGAATATTTTGGAATGTCGCGATGGTGGCAGAATAGATTTACGTTGTGATGAAAACGGCATGCCCAATTTTATTGAAGTAAATCCATTGGCAGGACTTCATCCCATTGATTCAGACTTACCCATTTTGTGCAGACTTAATGGAATATCATACCAAAAACTTATTGAAATGATTATGAACTCAGCCTTAAAACGAATAGTAAAATGAAAGCGGCTATACTTATTAATGAACTTCCAGAGAATGCCTTGCCCGATGAACTTGATGTGTTGGAGCAGGTCGCACTTGCCGAAAATACGTTGCACTCACTGGGGTATAAAACCAAACGATTTTTTTTAGGATGGAATATTGAAAAGACAAAAAAGGAATTGCAATCGTACAAACCCGATGTTGCTATGAATTTATTTGAAGGAATAAAAGGAAGTCCTGAATTGATTTATTTGGGTGCAGGCTTGTTGCATAGTTTAAGGATACCATACATTGGTTGCGGGTACGACAGTATTTTTATTACGGCCAACAAAGTATTAACAAAAAAAATCCTCGCGGCCAATCATATTCATACTGCTCCTTGGTTTGAGCCAGCAGAAGCCAAAAATCTTAATAAAGATAAACGGTATATTGTAAAACCTATGTTTGAAGATGCATCAGTGGGTATATCTTCTAAAAGTGTAATAAAAGGCTATTCTAAAAAAGTTATTCAGGAATATCTTCAAAAATACAACCATAATTTTTATATAGAAGAATACATAGATGGAAGAGAATTTAATATTTCAGTTATCTATACAGACAAGGGACCAAAAATGCTGGCACCGGCAGAAATGACGTTTACCGATTATCCCGAAGACAAACCTAAAATTCTGGATTATGCTGCCAAATGGGACGAAAATACGTTTGAATATCATCATACATCCAGAACGTTTGACGTATCAACCAAAGACAAAACGTTAATAAAAAAAATGGAAGCCATTGTATTAAAGTGCTGGACTGTATTTAATTTGCATGGCTATGCACGTGTAGATTTTAGAGTGGACAAACAGGGACATCCTTTTGTGTTAGAAATTAACGCAAACCCATGCATTTCGGAAGGTTCAGGTCTTTATGCTGCGTTAATACAGTCGGGATATACTTTTGAAAGAGCAATGAACTATTTTTTAAAAGATTTGAACTGATGTTATTCGCTTTTTTTCTTTTATCGAAGCATTTTTTTCAGTGCTAAAAGTAAACGCTTGATAATATTTTTTTTACCAGATGTCATGTAAAGAATAAGATTATGTGCTAGTAATGATTTGAAAGTATAAAATTCTTTGAAAAACATTCCATTTCGAGTATCGTTTCCTGTTTTTTGATATAAAGCAAAATTTCGTAAGGGTGTTTCTATTTTTTTATATTCTTTTCTGTTGTGATGAATAAAAGACATTAACAGGCGAGTGCTTCGCATCCATGTATCGTGCAACAGAACATAACCATTTTGCACCAGCAACAAGTCGGCATAGTAAAAATCAATCAGTTCACCATCAAATTTATGGTCTCCATCAATAAAAATAAAATCAAACTGTTTATCTTTTTCTTTATACAAGGCAGGAAGTATATTATGCGAAAAATCAGGATAAAAGTGTAATTTATCGGTCATGCCCAATTTTTCTATGTTTTTCAATCCAAGGTTTTGATATTTTTCCTGAAACGGGTCGCAGGCAATATGAAGGCTATCGGTTGCTGCTATAATGTGAGATGCTGATTTTGCATACGCAAAGCCCGTTTCGAGTGTTCTTTTAAGTTGTTTCTCTTTAAGAAAATCGTAAATAAATCTGGCTTCCGAACTTTTTACCGGCGAAGCGGTATCTTCTTTTGGAATTTCCAATATTGCATTGATTTCGTCGGGTGTCATGTCTTTGTTACATTTTTTGCAACAAAGGTACATGTTCCTTAAAAAAAAACAAACATTTATGCAACAATGATTTTTACAGACACCCTTCTCCTCTCTTGTCCTCGTTTGTAACGAGGATGTAATACCAAACCGCTAACAAAAGAATGAAAGAAATTTTGTCCCGGCTAAACCTTCAAGGTTTTGGCTGAATTATCACCGACTAAACCTTGAAGATTTTCCTAGAGAGAGGGATAGGGGGTGAGTAATTTTGAATGCAATTTGGTATTATAACTAAATTATTGGTAGTTTATTATTTTTCACTTGATTTAATACTTTTACCCCATAGCCACATAACCATCCCAATAATAATTAAAACAACGCAAAATATAAGTGTGTAGTGTGGTTGCCAGTTCAACTCACTCCATGTTTTAATTGAAGTAATATGAAGCAGTGTTAATAATGACAATAAGCCGAACAAGGTTCCATTAATAATTATTAGGAGACCAAAGAAATTTAGAAAGTATTTAAAAGAAAATCCTTTTTTTACGGGTTCGTTATCTTTTTTAGCAAGACGACTGTGTGTACTTCCATAAAAATAATAAATTAAAAGTCCTATATCAAGCCATACAAGAAAACGCAACCAAGTGAGCAATGGCAAACTGTACATTAAGTAACAGTTGAACAAAATACCGAGTGGAGCGATTATATATACCAAGGGTGTTTTAAAAGGTCTTTTAGCATCGGGGTTTGTTTTTCTAAGAACTAAAATACCTGCCGACACAATGGTAAAAGCAAAGAGTGTTCCTATGTTGGTAAGTTCAGCTGCGGTTCCTATGGGTATCAACAATGCTACCACAGCAACAACACTGCCTGTAATAAGAGTAGTAATATAAGGTGTTCCAAATTTTGAATGCACTCTCGATATTTTTTCTGGAAGTAATTTGTCTCTTGACATAGCAAAAAATACGCGTGGCTGCCCCATAAGCATAACGAGCAATACACTGGTAATTCCCATGATTGCACCAATAGAAATTATACCGGAAGCCCAATCCTGCTTTATAATACTAAAGGCAAAGGCAATGGGTGCACTCAAAAAACTTTGGTTTTGTGAATATTTGGTAACAGGTAATATGCCGGTAAGAATGGCTGAAACTAAAATATAAAGAAGAGTACATATAAACAAAGATATTAAAATGGCTCTGGGTAAATCTTTTTGAGGCTTTTTACATTCTTCGGCAGTTGTAGAAACAGCATCAAACCCAATGTAAGCAAAAAAAACAATGGCTGCCCCTGTCATAATACCCGTCCATCCATAAGGTGCAAACGGATGCCAGTTAGCAGGCTTTATCCAAAATATACCAAATCCAATAAAAAACAATATAACCAACAATTTTATAAATACGATGATATTGTTGAATTTGGCACTTTCTTTTGTGCCAATGACTAATAATGTTGTCATAATGGCTACAATAATAAAGGCAGGAATATTGAGCGGAGGATTGCATGCCCATGCTGGAATATGAATCCCAACGCTGGCAAGAAGATTAACAAAATAGCCCGACCAGCCAATAGCCACCGTAATAGAACCCACTGCATATTCCAATATCAAATCCCATCCTATTATCCATGCGAACAATTCACCCAAAGTAGCATAGGCATAAGTATAGGCACTTCCAGCCACAGGAATCATGGAAGCAAACTCAGCGTAACATAAAGCGGCAAAAGCACACGCTGTTCCTGAAACCATAAACGACAGGACAACAGCAGGTCCTGCATGAATGGAGGCTGCCACACCCGTTAGTACAAATATGCCCGTACCAATAATGGCACCTATACCAAGTAACGTTAAATCAAAAACACCTAACACTTTTTTTAACGAATGCCCTTTTTCTTCTGTTTGCGAGATTAATGAATCAATGGTCTTTTTAGCAAATAAATTATTACTCATTTTTTTCAATATTTATATTTTGTTGTAATCTGTGCAAAAAGATTATTTTTGAGCAAAAGTAGTAACTAATTATTCGTAAACAAAATTCATTTTTTTATCTGAATAAAGTATATGCTTCATTCATAAAAATAAAAGAACAGCATTTTTTTGAATGGACTATAGTTATTGTAAAAAAAATAAAAACATAAATTAATGACAATCTGTATGATATACAAACTGCATCTTATACCAAACCGCTAACAAAAGAATGAAATGAATTTTGTCTCGTCAGCAATGACGAGATGCCGACAGACTAAAAGTTTTAAAACAAAAGCGCAGCGTATTGTTTTAATGAACTTGTTAGCAAGTCGGTATAATTTTTTATAAAAATGACATTATATAATTCATATTTAATAGGATAGGCACTTTTTAAGGGACGACTACGTAATAGAAAAAAATAACCAAAGAGCGAATAAAAATTTAAACTTAGAATTGGTTGCTTGTGGTCGGTGAAAAAGTCCGTAGAATAATTTATTTGAAAACGAAAACTTATTTGTCAGCCGATAACGGCTGAGTTAAAAGCTGGCGGGCATTTCGGAGCACTTCACTGTCAGCCTGCGATAAAGTTTATTAGTTGTAATACCCTTCAAATTAGCACTAACCGCCCGCTTGATTTTAGCCTTTGTTGGCGGTTGTATTACTTTGTCAACCATTTGTTTATCATGTTATTAAACTTGTCGAGACCGCCAATTTTATTTACTTTTTTCAAATTCCAGTCCTCAATATTTTTATTGATATCTTTTGACGACATTGCTTCTTCAATTGAAATTCTTTCATCAATTGATGTTCTGCGGTAAAACTCAGTTACAAATGCTTTATCATCAAATATTCCTGGGATACCAACGACTACTTCAAAATTCTCAATAGGTTCATAAAAAATCATACCATCAAAAATGTATTCAAAGTTAACAGTCTCAAAGGCATTGCCTCCAAAATTATACATGTCAAACTTCGTTTTGCCAAATGGAGTGTCTTTCATGTCGAATCCAACATTTTTATTACCAGTAAATTTGAATGCTGCATCCCACTTTCCATTGGCGACTAATTCCCATAAGTTGGAGATACCATTTATTAAAATTCCTTTTGTCGAATTAGGAAATGTCTTGTAGATATACTCTGCGGTGCTATAAGTAAATGGTTCTGTTGGAAGTGGTAAACGTTTTGGAATTCGAGTATAACCATGATATGTATTCATGATTACAAGTGCTTTTTTCTTATTGGGGTTTGAATATTTTTCTTGGTCATATTTTCTTATGAAGTACTGTGCCATAATGGTATTTCTATTAATTACAGGAGGAAAATTATTTTGTGGTTCCATCATGTCAAGAAACATATTGTATTGCTCATTACATTTAATTGAATCCCACGAGAAAATAATATCCAACGGAAACAACTGAATTTTTTCATTCAATTGTCTTTCCTGATTTATTTTATAAATGTTTTCAAGCAGATAGTAATAGTTATAATTTGGCCATAAAGGACACATATCAAGGTTTCTGAAAATTGCCAACAAATGTTCTTTAATTTCATTATCTGTCAGGTTTTCTTTTAACAAAAACTCATTGATTTGCTTACCTACATTGAATACACCAACTTCTGTATAAACATTTCCGGTAAACCGTTTATCTTTGATAATATCAACAATCATTTCGTATTGTTTAAATTCAGGATGCAGCCTTTCGCATAAAACAATTATATCCTTCTCTTCAAAAGATTTCAGCACATACTCTTTTGGTGATAAAAATGTTTTACTACTAAGAAAGTCAACATATGGTTTTATACTGTCATTTGGCAAAGTCTGAGTAAATACCGCAAAACAGAATCCTACCAAGATTAATATTGTCGTCACTATTTTTTTCATAACAATTAAATTACAATTGAAGTGTCTTTCTTTTAATATAACCGCCAACATTTGTGTAAACTTACAATTACGTTTATATCTTCATTATCCACAGTCGATTGTTTTGATAAAATGCTGTTCATGTGAGCAATAATATGTGTCTCAAATAGTTCATTTTGTAACTGCGTATATAAATTTACACTCACAAAGGTATAACTTTTTTTTTCATTCCACCAAATTTTTTTTTAAAAGTTTTCATATAAAAACGACATTATATAATTTATATTTAATAGGATAGATGCTTTTTAAGGTACGATTACGTAGTCGTACCTTAAAAACTCATTTTAGTCTTTTAATCTTTCTTGTACTTTTTTGATGTATTATTGAAATATATTCTAAGGCCATCAAAAATTTGTACTCAAAAGTACAGGTTCTTTTTTTTACGTAAAAAATTTCTAATGCAACATCACTCTCCATATAAACATGGTGCGTAGGGAAAGTTCACCGGCGAGCCAGACATGACGTGTTACACTGAGCCTGTGTTCACTGAGTTTACCGAAGTGCCGAAGTGTGAAGGGCAAAATACTTAGAATACACATGAAATTTTGACTGAAAGGAAAATTCGTCTCGTCTATGAAATTGACGAGACGCCCATTTCATGTATGTATTCTTGTATTTTGCTCGAGCGGGACGAAGCATCGGTGAACGAGAATTTTTTGTAACTTTTTGTTTCGAATGACAAAAAGTTTGAAAAAAAAGTTAACATAGTTGCAACATTTTTCTCTAAAAGCGAGTATCTCCTGCAAATAATACCAAACCACTAACAAAAGAATGAAATGAATTTTGTCTCGTCAGCAATGACGAGATGCCGACAGACTAACAGTTTTAAAACAAAAGCGCAGCGTATTGTTTTAATGAACTTGTTAGCAAGTCGGTATTAAATTATTGTTAATATTTGTTAAAAAGTCATAGAAAACTTTTTTCGTTTTAAAGTTTCACTTACTTTTGCAAAAATTTTAAGAAGGGTTGTTGTGGCAACGTCGGAATACATAATTAAAGAAACATTATCGCTTTTCAAAAGAATGGGTATTCGGAGCGTTACCATGGATATGGTTGCCGAACAACTTGGTATTTCAAAGAGAACCTTGTACGAACTTTTTCCAAACAAGTATGATTTATTAACTGCGTGTTTGAATCTTGATATGGAAGAAATGAGAGAAAAAGGGAAAAATACGTTGAGCAAAGGCGAAAATATTTTGGAAAAAATTGTGGCGGTCATGTATTTTCATATCAATGCACTAAAACAGTACAGTCCCATTTTTATACACGATTTAAAAAAATATTATCCTGAGATATCTTGCAAGAATACCAATAATGTCAGACAAAATATATTTTACAAAATAGTAGAATTAATAGAAATAGGCAAGAAAGAACAAGTCTTTCGTAGTGATATTAATTCTGACATATCAGCAAAATTGTTAATGGAGCAATTTAAACTGGTACAGGATGAATCATTCTTTCCTTCCGAGCGATATCCGTATGCTGTCGTATTTGAACACATAGCTATTAATTTTATTCGTGGCATAGCCACCATTAAAGGACTAGAACTGATAGATATTTATTATAAAAAATATAAAAACAACGAGGTATGACAAGATATTTTTATAAAAGCATGTTGTTATTTATATGTTTTTCTCCTTTGTTTATAAGTGGACAAAACAATACAATAACGTTAACCCTTCAGCAAGCCATCGATTTGGGTGTAAAGCAGAATTTGATGCGAAAGGTTTCACAAATGGAAATAGAGAAAAAGAAAGAGAAAATTAATGAATACATGGGCAATCTGTTTCCTAATATAAAAGCATCTGGGACATACAGTAAAAATATTGAAAGTCCCGTGATATTTATGCCTGCTGGTCCACCCTTTTATGGAAGCATATTGAAAATAGGTGCCGAAAACAGTTATGTCGGTGCACTGAGTTTTGGATTGCCGTTGTTTAATATGTCCATATACAATGCTATTGCGCTAGGAAAAAAAGATTTGGAGTTATCCAAAGAAAAATTGCGTGAAAACGAATTGGAACTGGTTTCCAATATCAAGAAAACGTATTATAATTTATTACTTATTAATGAATCGTATTCGGTTATGAATAAAAGTTACCTACACGCTAAAGAAAATGTAGATAATATTCAAAAAATGAATAAGCAGGGATTGGTATCCGACTATGATTTTCTTCGTGCACAGGTACAGGTTGAAAATATCAGACCAAACTTAATTCAATTAAAAAACAGTTATAATAATGTTATGGGATTGTTTAAAGTATTGTTGAATATTGACGATAGTATCCATGTTACAATAGACACAACCTTGATTTACGACGAAAATATTTTTTCTAATATAAATAAGGATTCACTAATGGCGATGGAAAACAATACAACGTTAAAACAGTTGGAAATTCAAAAACAATTACTGAAAGCACAATATAATTTAACAAAGGGAGCCATGTTTCCTACTTTAACCGCCATTGGAAACTATCAATATCAAAGCCAGTCGGAAGATTATAAATTTAACGACTATAAATGGGTTAAATCCTCTTTGGTAGGCTTACAGTTAAATGTTCCCATATTTGCCGGACTTACCATTCGCAGACAGATGAAGCAAGTTCGTATTACTTCCGATGAACTTTCGTTGCAGCAGGAATTTACAAGAAGAACCTTACAGACACAGATAAATACTTCGATAAGTAATATGCAAGTAGCACAGGAAAAATTGAATTGGGCTTTGCAAAATATGAACATGGCAGAAAAAGCATACAGCATTGCAAAAACAAGATACAATACAGGTCAAAGTACTTTATTGGAATTGAACGATGCAGACAATGCCTTAACACAAGCAATGCTAAACCATATTCAAGCAAAGTTTGAATATTTGAATGCTTCATTTGATTTAGAAAAGTTATTGGGTAATTCATTAAAATAAACGTGTAATATGAGAAAAATATCTTTAATGACAGCAATTTTAACTATGGTAATGCTGATTTCGTGTAAACAGAAAACAAACAATGAAAAAACTGCAGTAAAAGAAATAACCAATGTAAAAACCATGGTGATGCAAAAGAAAACCATAGATAGAACGGTAACCTATTCTGCCAACATTATGGCGTATGAAGAGAACCATTTGGCACCAGCCGCCGCTGGCAGAGTAGAAAAAATTCTGGTGGACGTTGGGGATGTAGTTACAAAGGGACAAACAGTGGTATTGCTGGATAGAACCAATTATAATCAGGCAAGAATTCAATTTGATAAAGTTAAAATTGATTTGATAAGAACTGATTCTTTGCTAAAACAGGGTGGAATTTCGCAGCAACAATACGACATGGTAAAAATGCAATACGATGTAGCCAAAAACAGCATGGATTTTCTGGATGAAAACACTACCCTCAAATCGCCTATCAATGGCGTTATTACAGGCAAGTATCTTAACGATGGAGAGTTGTTTGCTATGTCGCCTGCACCGTCGGTAGGAAAACCCGCCATTATTTCCATTATGAATTTAAGCAGTGTAAAATTGCTGGTGGCTGTTCCCGAAGCATATTTCCCTGTGATTAAGAAAGGCATGGAAAGCAAAGTAGTACTTGATATTTATCCCGATAAAGTATTTACTGGAAATATTGGGAAAATTTATCCTACCATAGATAATATGACCAAAACGTTTAATGTTGAAATAATTATTCCTAATCCAAATCAATTATTGCGTCCTGGCATGTATGCCAAGGCAGAACTGAATTTAGGGAAAATAGACGCTTTGATTGTTCCTTTGTATGCCGTTTTAAAACAAACCGGTTCTAATGAACGTTATGTATTTATTTATCAAAACGGGAAAGCCTTAAGAAAAATTGTTCAGGTTGGAGCAGTATTCGATGATATGCTTGAAATTGTAAGTGGCCTTAATACGAACGATGAGTTAATTTATGAAGGTCACACATTGTTGCTCGATGGTATGGATGTGAAAAAAGTTCAATAAAAACGATTTTAAAAGAGGCACGTTATGAGTTTATATAGCAGTTCGGTTAAAAACCCCATTACAACATTGGTTATCTTTATCGGGGTTATTGTATTTGGTTTGTATTCTTCCTTTAGAATCCCTGTCGATTTAATGCCCGATATTGAAATCCCCGTTTTGAGCGTTATCACTTTTTATCAGGGTGCCAATGCGTCAGATATTGAGGAAAATGTTACAAAGCCTTTGGAAAATCAATTGAGTTCCTTACAGGATTTAAAGAAAATTGTCTCCAACAGTAAAGATAATATTTCTTTTATATATATCGAATTTGAATATGGAACCAATCTGGATGAGTTATCTAACGATGTGAGAGACGCTATAAGCATGGTAGAACGAAACCTTCCGGATGGATGCGAAAAACCCATGCTGTTTAAATTCAGTTCGAATATGATTCCCGTGGTTATTTATGGAGTAAAAGCCAACGAAAGTTATATGGCATTGAACAAAATACTTGAAGACCGAGTAGTGGACCGGTTAAGCCGTATAGATGGTGTAGGTGCTGTCAACATTATGGGTGCACCTACACGTGCTGTTCAGGTAAAATGCGACCCTCGCAAACTGGATGCTTACAATCTTTCTATTGAACAAATTGGCAATGCCATTAAGGCAGAAAATTTTTCCTTACCTTCGGGTGATATTGAAATAGGAGTTCTTGACTTATCTGTACGTGTTAATGGTGAGTTTGAAACCAGTGATAAAGTTAAAGATGTTATTGTTGCTAACAATAATGGGAAAATTATTCGTATAAGCGATGTTGCCACCGTAACCGATACATTAAAAAGAACGACGATAGACGAACGTATAAACGGTAGTCGTGGCGTTCGTATTATGGTGCAAAAGCAATCAGGTTCCAATACGGTTAAGGTTGCCAAACTGGTAAAAGAAAAATTGAACGAAGTTAAAAAAGAATTGCCTCCCGATGTAGAGTTGGAAGAAATATTGGATACATCATCCTTTATTAATAATTCTGTAAACAGTTTGATGGAAACTATTATCTATGCACTTATATTTGTTTCATTGGTAGTTATCATGTTTCTGGCACGCTGGCGAGCAAGTTTCATCATTTTGCTTACTATCCCTATTTCGCTTATTACATCATTTATATACCTCTATTTAACTGGAAACACGCTGAATATTATATCTCTGTCGGCACTTGCCATTGTCATCGGATTGGTAGTGGACGATGCCATTGTGGTACTGGAAAATATTACTAAACACATTGAACGGGGTAGTAGCCCACGCGAAGCCGCTATTTATGCTACCAACGAAATAGGAATGGCAGTAGTTGCTTCTACATTAACCATTATCGCAGTATTTTTACCATTAACCATGATGTCTGGACTAACCGGTATTATTTTTAGACAGTTAGGATGGATAGTTTCTATTACTATTACTATTTCGCTTATCACTGCCTTAACCATGACACCTATGCTTGCATCTAAAATGATGGCAAGTAATATATATGGTAAAAAGAAACAGAACCGCTTTATCGATGGTGTTTATCGTTTTTGGAGATATTTTGATAACTTGTATGCCAACATACTTCGTTATTTATTATCACATAAAACATGGACCATTGTATCGGCTATTATTATTTTTCTGATAAGCCTTTATACATTCCGGTTTATTGGAACGGAGTTTATGCCTGCTTCTGACAACGGACGTATTAGTTCTTCCATTGAACTTCCACAAGGTATTCGTATTAGTGAAACACGTCAATTGGCAGATACGATTGAAAAAATTATTAAAACAAAATATCCGGAAATAACTACGGTGTCCACGAGTATAGGTGCAGGCGAATCGGGTAAACTTACGTCTGCTATAACTAAATCGGCATCATACATTATTAATTTTACTATGAAATTGCCAGAAAAAACAAAACGTGAACGCAGTATTTTTGAAATAAGCGACAGTTTAAGAAATGATATTTCAAAATTTACACAAATTTCTACATTTACTGTGGATGCAGGAGGTTCAAGAAGTGCAGGAGGTATGGGTGGAATGATGGCAATGATGGGTGGTGGAAATACTATTGAAATTGATGTTTTTGGATTTGACTTTAACGAAACAAATAGAATTTCGGAGGAACTTACTCAATTTTTAAAAAGTCAGTCGGGTTTTAAAGATATTACTGTAAGCCGCGATAAGGATAGAGCCGAAATACAAATTATTCCTAATCGTGAAAAATTAACTCAACTTGGCATGAGTACGGCTTTGCTTGCCAGTGAAGTTAGAAACAGAATTTATGGTATGACCGCCAGTGAATATAAGGAAGAAGGTACAGAATACGATATTATAGTTAAATATGATGATAATTATTTGACTACTATACGCGACTTGGAAAATCTTTCCATTACAGGACCACGCGGAAATACGGTGAAACTGAAAGACGTTGCTACTATTAATCAGTTATTTACTATTCCCAATATTGAACATGAAAATAAAATCCGTGTAAACAGAATCGTGGCTTCCTTGTCGGGTCGTGATTTGGGTTCTGCTACAACGATTATTAACAATAAGGCTGCACAAATGAATTTGCCTAAAAATATTTTTGTTGAAGTAAGTGGTTCTGCCAAAGATATGCAGGATACATTTAGAGACCTTATGGGACTGTTTGTCCTTATTCTTTTATTGGTTTATATTGTAATGTCGGCACAGTTTGAATCGTTCAGAGAACCCTTTATTATTATGTTTTCTGTTCCCTTTGCTGTTACCGGTGTATTTTTGGCATTGTTCATTACAGGGACTACATTAAATATTATTTCAGGAATTGCTATCGTCATGCTGGTCGGCATTGTGGTTAAAAACTCCATTGTGCTCATAGACTTTGTTAATATATTGCGAAGTCGTGGCATGTCTATTTCCAGAGCAATAATTGAAGGTGGACGGTCTCGGTTGCGTCCCATATTAATGACTTCTTTTGCTACTATTTTAGGCATGTTCCCTTTGGCAATTGGTAGTGGAGAGGGAGCAGAAATGTGGCGACCCATGGGTATAGCCATGATAGGAGGATTGACATTTTCTTTTTTAATTTCTCTCGTGCTGGTACCTATTATTTATAGTCTCTTTGGCAGTTCCAAAGTTAAACGTACACGTAAAAATATTCGTAAAAATTTAGAACAATGAAAGCGGTATTTGTAGTTTTTAATCAAGCCCTTACCGAGCAGGTAGAGCAGGCTTTTTCCAGTTTGGCTATACACGGCTACAGCCAATGGCCCGAAATGCATGGTGCCGGTAGCATGAAAGGAGAGCCTCATCTTGGAACACATATTTGGCCAACTTTAAATACGGGAATGCTTACTATAGTTGAAGATAATGTCGTTCCGAAACTTTTATCAAAAATTCAAAAAATTGATAAGTCTGCTGAAAGGCAAGGCATGCATGCTTTTGTTTGGAATATCGAAGCTATGGTTTGATTATTTTCTATTATAGAAAATCAGATTATTGATTAAAAAATAATTATCGATATAACGGAAAGTATGCCAGATATAAAAAAAATGATAAACATGACTACTTTTAGTATAATTGATTTGTAAAATAGAAAGGCAATCTGTAATTTTGCCTTTCTATTTTTTTAGGGCCCATAGCTCAGTCGGTTAGAGCACCTGACTCATAATCAGGGGGTCGCAGGATCGTTCCCTGCTGGGCCCACAAGAATGTCAACCGTTTTAAAACAAAAGCGAAGCGAATTGTTTTAATGAACTTGTTAGCAAGTCGGTATTACTTGTTTTCCTGTAATAATTTCGAATAAATCACTTCTCTTCTAAAAAATAGTGTGTAAAGAAAGTTCACCGATAAACTATATTTTTTGTAACTTTTTATTTTGAATGGCAAAAAGTTTGAGAAAAAAGTTAACAAAATTGCTGCATTTTTCGTTTACTCTTTTCTCACTCACATTATTCCACTCGAAAGCAATCTATATTGTTAACATCTTCTTCTATGGCAGTACCAATAACTGCAAGGTTTGCACCGTTTTGGAAACACTCGTTTAACATGGAGGCATTTTTTATTCCGCCACCTACGGCAACCGGTATAGATACTTGTTTTGAAATAGTACGAATAATGGTGGGTGAAACAGGATGTATGGCACCACTGCCTGCTTCAAGATAAATCATTTTAAAGCCTAGCATTTCCGCTGCTATGGCAGTAGCCAGAATAATATCTGTTTTTTCCTGAGGAATAGGGTGGGTATGGCTCATGTATTCTACGCTAGTATGACATCCGCCATCTATCAATATATACGCAACGGGAATAACATCCATAGCAAAACGCTTTAGTATAGGTGCGGCTATTACTTGTTGTCCAATCAGGTATTCGGCATTTCTACCCGATACTAACGATGTAAAGAAAATACCATCGGCATAAGGCGACAATTGATAAGTGCTTCCCGGAAAAAGATATACCGGCAAGGTACTTGCTTTTTTTATCTCCTGTACTACCACATTTATATCGTTAAAAACAAGACTTCCACCAACCAAAAACATAGAAAAATTAGCACGTTCTGCACGTTGACACAATGCAGGAATTTTCTCCAGGTTTACTTTGTCTGGATCTATTAATAAAGCAACGCACGGCTTATGTTGTATAGTGGTCAATACATTCATTTATATATTCCATTTTGAAAGCACCAAGTTATAAAATAATTTTGACGATGACAATAATAAATGTTTATCTGTCTTTTGATAGGTGTCGTAATCGTTGCCGTTATGGTTCCTGTTGGATTAAGTGTAAAGGGATGAATTTCATAATCTATGGAAAAATTGGGACTGGCATTTATTTGCATTTTGTATATAGATTCTTTGGCACACCATATAGCACGCAATAAATCATTTTGTCCTGCAGCCCATATTTTTTCAGTTGCATGCAAGAATTTTCTCGATGCTTTTATAAAATCAGCATCATCTTCTTCCATGTCAACACCCAACCTATGTGTTTTAGAAAGAGCCACTGCCGAATAATGTGGTGAGTGTGTTATGCTTAAAAAAAGGGAGGTTCCCAAAAGTTCTGGTTTTCCTTCGCTATTATAAGTATAGGTAACCGGTGGTTGAATTAACTGATGTAACAAATCGTGTGTGTTCAGCCATTCACATCTGCGATGTGTGTTTGAAAAAGTGGATGCTTTTTGAGCAATATCGCTGTATTGAAAATAATTCTTGTAATATATTTCTGGTTGAACAGGCTGAATAGCGAGGGTTATAATATCGTTCTGCACTATTATTTCCATGTCAGCGTTTCAATCAAATGTTTAACGTCTTTATCAATAAATTCAATCACAGGAGCAAGGCTGTCTTTGTTGGGCTTAACGTTGAAATACAGTGAGGCGCGAAGAAAATGTTTTACACTATCGGTAACATAAAACTGCAAGGGCGACGCTGCATCACCCTTAATTTCGTAAACCATGCCATATATTTTTCGCAGGGTATCGGAATATAAAATCTCGTGAATAGCATCGGCTTTGATATCGTGCTTGTAGGCAAGCGTATGACAATCGTCCAATAAATGAGATAAATTGTTGGTAATAGCAAAATAGGTAATATAAACAGTTGCTTTGAATGATGGAAAATCTATACTAATCCAGCATGGCTCTTTGGTATCCAAACCCTTAACTATACGAGCATAAGCAGGATATTGAAACGAGTAGGGACAGACAGAATCATATAGTATGTATTTTTTTTGAGGCAAATCAATTCTGAAGTATTCCATGGGCTTGGGTGTATAATGCGAATGACAACCCCACAGAATAAAAATTAGTAACCCTCCTATTACAATACTATAGAAACGTTGTTTCATGTGCAAATTCAATTACATTCTACGAAGAAACCATATTGGGTAAAACAATTTGAACTGAATGAATTCTTCTATCGTCAGCCTTTTTAATGATAAAGGTAAATCTATCAATAGTGATATGGTCGTTGGTTTTGGGTATGGTACCGGTATGTTGCAATATTAAACCGGCAATGGTTTCTGAATCGGCTTTTTGCGGAACAAAAATAGAACTGTCTATATTGGCAATATGACAAAAATCGTTGATAAGCATTTTCCCGTCCACTTCGTATGTATGGTCATCAATTTTTATATAAGATAGTTTTTCCTTATCAAATTCATCGTAAATATTGCCCACAATTTCTTCCAGCACATCTTCCAGTGTAATAATACCGGAAGTACCGCCATACTCATCTATTACAATTGCCAGATGAATTTTCTTCTCCTGAAATTCTTCGAGCAAATCATTAATATATTTGGTTTCGGGAACAAAATAGGGTGGTCTAATAAGCGATTGCCATTTAAAATCTGGCTTATGCAAATGAGGCAGTAAATCCTTGATATAAAGTATGCCAACCATATTATCAAAATTATTTTTAATGACAGGTATTCTGCTAAATCCAGATTCTTTGATGGTTTGAATTACAGTGGCAAAACTGTCTTTTATATCAACCGTTTTAACATCCATGCGGGGAATGAGTATTTCGTTAACACGAATAGAAGTAAAATTAACAATGCCCTTTAAAATGTTTTTCTCATTTTTTAAATCGGTGGATACCAAATCAATGGCATCGGACAAGTCGTTAAAATTTAATTTGCTTTTTTGTTTTACCTTATTTCTAAAAAAAACAGTAGTGTTGGTTAGTAAATAAATGATGGGTGAAAAAACCCATTGAAAAAAGATAATAATAGATGAAGTAAGGGTAGCCGTTCGAATGGGATTTTGTAGTGCCAGCGTTTTTGGAATTACTTCACCAAAAAGCAACAGCAGACAGGTAACTAATACCGTTTGAATAAGAAAGGAAAGCCAAAAACTGCGTTGTGATAAATTAAATACGCTATTGGAAAACCATACAAAGTCTATAATAAAAGCAATATTAACAAAATTGTTGGTAGTTAAAATAGTGGCTAACAATTTTTCCGGATTTGCTAAAAGTTGTAAAATGCGTCGATGCGATTGTTTAGAAGCATTTTTTAGTAATGTAATATCTTTGGATTGAATAGAAAAAAAGGCTACTTCACTGGCAGACATGACAGCACTCAATAACAAGAGAATTAACATGGTTAAAACTCCTGTAAATAAAACCGTAAAATCGTGTGAAATATAAACAGAATTAAGCACTATCCCTGTAAGCCGTTAAAAAGGCAAATCATCTCCCTCGCCCTCTGCTGAAATATCAACAATACTATCTTTAATGTCATCCACCACATCGGGATGATGTCCGTCATCTTCTTTCTTTCCTAACAATTGTATTTTGTCTGCCAACACCTCAACAATGGTTCTATTTTGATTTTCCTTATCGGTGTAACTGCGACTTTTTAGCCTACCTTCTACATAAATAAGGCTTCCCTTTTTAATATATTTTTCAGCCAATTGAGCAAGATTTCTCCATGCAACAATATTATGCCAATCGGTGTTTTTTTGCATATTGCCCTGAGAATCTTTATAAACTTCGTTGGTGGCAAGTGTAAAAGATGCTACCTGAACATTGTCGTTTATTGTTCTTACGTTGGGGTCTTTACCAACGTGTCCTACTAAAATAACTTTATTTACTGACATAAAAATTAAATTTGGTTTATACAAAAGTAATACATTTTTTTTAATTAACCAAATATTTTATTGCATTATTCATTTTCTGTATTTTTTTTTCGCCAAAAACTTTACACGATTTGTGGTTAAATAAATTTATAATCATTGTATCCATATTAGAAAATTGTCTTGTATTTTTGCCAGAATAAAAAAAATAGATAATGAGTTATTTTTCATCGATGAACAGTAGCAATGATAAGAGCGAACGTCAAACAACCAATTTGCCTGTTGAAAAAGTAAACTGTTTAATAATTGGCAGTGGTCCTGCAGGTCTTACAGCGGCTATTTATACGGCAAGAGCCAATCTTAGCCCTGTGATTTACGAAGGGCTTGTTCCTGGAGGGCAATTGACCTTTACTAGCGAAGTAGAAAATTTTCCGGGCTATCCCGAAGGAATTTCTGGTGCTGCCATGATGGAAGATATAAAAAAACAAGCCATACGATTTGGTGCCGATGTTCGTTTTGGGTTGGCTACCAAAGTAGATTTTGCCGGACCTGTTTACAAAGTATGGATAGATGATGAAAAAATAATAGAAGCCAATGTAGTTATTATTGCTACGGGGGCTATGGCAAAGTACCTGGGGTTGCCGTCGGAAGCAAAATACAGAGGTCATGGAGTATCTGCCTGCGCTATTTGTGATGGCTTTTTCTTCCGCGGTCAGGACGTGGCAGTGGTTGGTGGTGGTGATACAGCGTGCGAAGATGCTACTTATCTTTCCGGTATATGCCATAAAGTTTATTTAATTGTACGAAAAAATTGTCTTCGTGCGTCCAAAGCAATGCAACAAAAAGTAATGAGCCGGAAAAATATTGAAATACTTTACGAACATCAAACTAAAGAAATCACAGGTAACGAGGATGGTGTTGATGGAGTAATTGTGGTGGATAAAAACGGGCATGAACAAAAAATTGCCGTTTCTGGTTTTTTTGTTGCCATTGGTCATCATCCCAATTCCGAAATTTTCCAACCCTTTATTAATACGGATGAAACAGGATATATACTGACTAAACCCGGTTCAACCGTAACAAATCTGCCAGGAATTTTTGCCTGTGGTGATGTTCAGGATAATCGATTTCGTCAAGCAATTACTGCTGCTGGCTCTGGCTGTATAGCCGCCATGGAAGCAGAACAATATTTACAGAGCAAATAAACGTGTATCAACTTGCTTTTTCAGTTTGTTAGCACTATCCAAAAGCAAACTAATAAAATACATTTTATTTTTTAGTGAGCGTTATCGGTTTAGTATTATTGGGTTATTTCATAATTTCCATTTCCGTTTATCCGGATAAGGGGAGGCTTTTTGTTTTTTTCAACATAATCGTACACGGGTTTCAGTGTTTTCCAAAACGCTGTATATTGCGGATACAGTTGCGTTGCTATTTTTATGTTATCTTCCGTCATTTTAAATGGAAAAATTTCAACATAAATACGTCGTTGTCCTTGTGCCGTTGCTTCTATAGCCATAATATAAAGTTCCTTAATGGCATCATCACCCAATGGGAAACAACCCACAGTAACACAATTTCCGTGAATAAAAATATCGCCTCCTGCGGGTTGTCCATAAGCAAATTTTATATCCGAAGCATTGGGATAATTAATGCTTAACGATAAATAAAAATTACTCACAGGATTAAAACGGTTTATATAATAAAAACCTTCGGGCATTTGGTTGTCGCCTTGAAGTCGTTTGGGTCCTAATTTTCCAGATGTTGCACATAACGGATAATTAGTAATTACAGTCCAGACGCTGTCATTCTTTTTCTTGCCCCACACTTCCAACATTTTTTCCTGCTTGAAAATTCGTATAAACAATTGCAAATCGTTTAAATCGAGTTTCGATGCCATTAAAAGCGATTCTACATTGGAAAGTTTTTCTCTATAGGCTGTTTTTACACGGTCATACGATTTTTGTTTTTCCAAAAACGTTTGTCCTGCCACAGTTTTCATCATAAAGAAAAGAACAATAACACTAAAAAAACGATACATATTTATAAAAGCGTAAACGGTTTTTCTTTTAAAAAGAGTACAAAAATGATAGATTTGGTAACCTCATCATCCAGATAAATTTGTTTTACCGGTGCAATGCCAACTATTTCTTTTTTTATGGCAAAGGTATTGGGATTATAATACCAGTTTTCTATAAATACAAGGCTGTAGATGTTATAATACGGCATATACAGTGATGAATCGGTAATGTCAAGACGTTCGTTAAGTTCATTTTTTGATAATTTTTTTCCATTATTGGGATGATAAACCGGAATTTGTCCGTTTAGGGCTTTATCAATAATGAGTTTGACCAGTAAATTTTTATTCAGACTGCGGTTGACATTCAGCGTATCGTCCAGCAAAAATTCATAAATAACGTGTTTGGCAAGCAATTGTAAATTAGATGTATCGGAACAGGAAACTTTACCCGTTAGTATTTTACTTTTTTCTTCCTTATTATATTTTATCGGCGACCAAAACACTACTTCTTTATTAAAAAGGAAAGACTCAGTGGTGTCCAGTGTCCAATGCTCGTAAAAATAAAAATCGCTAAACTCAGTGGTATCAAATGTTTGCTGTTTATTATTTTTTAGCAGCGAAAGCCATGCTTCTTTATCCAATGGATGAAAAATGGTATCGTCAAAAATAGGATTGTATAACGTTATCTTGTTTTGCAATACCTGATAAAAAAGACGTGAGACAAATTCTTTTACTGAAAAAGGTGATTTCCATGGTGACGAATCCATAGCACTGCTTGAATAAACAGAAATCACCGATACATTTTTATCCAGTAACATGTTGGTTTGATACGATAAGGTATTCTTTTCGTACTTGTTCTGACAACTAGACAGAATCAGTAATAAAAGAAATAATAAAGTTACACGCTTGTACATATTATCGATTTTTTGGTACGATACTCATCACCGGAATATTTGAATTATGAATAATTTCTTTTGCCAGCGAACCCACAAAATATTTAATTACTTCCGTTTCCTGCTGAGTCATAATAATTATAAGGTCTGCTTCTACTTTATAAGAAAAATCTAATAAGGTTGAGCACATATTTTCGTTTCCAGGCTCACCGGAAATAAAATTTTGAGTACACTCAACGCCATTGCTGCTGATGTAATTGCTTACTTGCTCCAGTTGCATTTTTAATCGGTTCATAATATACATATCGCTGGTAGTGTTGACAGTAACAGCGTGGATAACACTTCCAAAATATTTGGCAAAGTAAATAGCATAAGATACTTTTTCACGCGTCTCTTTGGTAAGGTCCAAAGGCAATACAATATTTTTACATCCTGCTCGGTGTTGTTTTCCCTTAATAGTTATAACTGGAAAATTGGCTTCACGAATAATTCTAAGTGCATTGCTGCCAATAATTTTTTGCTTGATGTCGGCAGAACCTGTGGTACCAACAATTAAAAATTTTACGTTTAACCGTTCAGCAACGCTGATAATCGTTTCTACCAGTTTCCCTCTTTCAACGATGGGAACTACTTTAACACCTGATTTTTGTTCAATAAAACCAGCAAAACTTATCATTTTTTCTTTCAGTTTTTCGGTAAAGTCCGATTGTTCATTTTTGCCAAACAGTCCCCACAAAGCATTGTTTTCGGTAATGACATGCAAAATATTTATTTCGGCATGTACCATGCGTGCAATGTTATACGATTGGTCTAAGGCAATTAATGATTGTTCACCAAAATCTACAGGCACTAAAATTTTATTTTCACGATTTTCCATATAAAAACATTTTTCTCTGCTTACAAAATTAATACATATTTTACAATGCCAACTATTTTTTACAAAAATTTTTCAATACTGCCTTTCAGGTTTTGGCTGCATGGTGAGATTGCTTCGCTACGCTCGCAATGACGAGATGGGGTGAATAGTTACATTCTTTTGTTAGCGGTTTGGTATAAAGTTGATGAATATTTTGTGCCCTAAAAATTTTATTTTTGTATAATCTTAAAATTTAATGTACATTTGTATTGTTAAGGCAACCTTTATAAAAAATATTCGTCTATTAGTTTAATTAAATTAAATTATTATGAAAGCAACAAGATTTATAGTATTAAGCATAATGCTTTTACTGTCATTAAATGCATTCAATCAAAAACAGGCAGCCGTAAAACCTCTATGGAATGCAAAGTTAAAATCATTACATGCCATTGTAGAAAATAAGGGGCAAGATATGGAAATTAATAACAGAAAAATTCTTTTTTCTTATTATGGCAGCAATGAAAAATTCTTTTTTACCGATAAAGGTCTAATAATAAAATTAGATACAAACATTTTAAAATCAGGAATTCCTGCTATTTTTAGAAATTTCCTAGAAGAAAATGAAGTTGAAGCGAATGACTATAAACATAAATCATATTTTATTTATGCAGAATGGCAAAATACAACTTCCAATATTATAGTTGAACCTTCTCAACCTACTAAAGGGTATTATACTTTTCAAAATATCCAGGAAGAATGCCAGGGATATACCACTTTGACTTATAAAAATATTTATCCTAATATTGATATTATATATTCAATTCCTGACGACAGCGCAGGAGTTAAATACAATATTATTCTGCATCCCGGTGCCGATATTTCTAATCTTCAATTACTGTATAGTGGCGATGTAAAGCAAATAAACAGCGATAATGCCGGGAATATCATTATTTCAACTCCAACTCATAAGTTAGTGGACCATGCACCTAAAAGTTTTATAACACAGTCGGGTAAAGATATTCAATCGGCTTTTATTTTAAAAAATAATAGTGTAGAATTTTTTCTGTCAGAAAATAAAATTGCCGAAGACATAACTATTGACCCTTGGGTTGCTGGAATTAATATTTCTGGTAGTGATTATGGATTTGAAGTGGAATACGATTTCAACCAGAATTTATATGTATATACGCGAGCAAACACTTCCGGTGCGTTATATGTTTCAAAATTTTCAACAGCAGGTGCTTTACTTTGGACACATACTATAACATCTAGTACACAATATGAAGGTAATTTTATACTCGATAAGTTGGCAAATAAAATATATATTTCTGAAGGTTTTAATAGTAGTGGAAGTATTATATATAGAATTGGAATCAATGGTATTCCTGATGGTTATACTTCTCAACAAAATGGACAATTTCAAGAAATATGGGATATGCTTTTTGACTGTAACTTGAATAGAATTATAGGTTTTGGCGGAGGAACTAATTCAGATTTGAATGGGGGGTTAGTTAATACAACAAATGGATCTGTAAGTACAGCAAATTTTACAGGAATCGCTGGCAATTGTCAAGATATTGTGACGGGGACTGTTGATAACCAAGGAAATGTTTACGTTGTTTTCTGCAAACCGATTTGCGGTCCTGCCTCATTAAATGATAAGATTTCACTTTTAAATAGTACTTTAAACGGAAATATATGGATGACAAATCATAATATGTATGGCTTTTTAGAATGTAGTAATCATCCTCCTGATTTTGCTGCAACATCGGGTCCCGGCTCCAATGCTTTTAATGCATTGGATGTAAACGACAGTTACTTATATTATTATGATGGACAAGGATTGGCAGCGTTTAATAAAACAAATGGAACCAACATCTCTGCTATATCGGTAGGTTATTCAGGCGTTTGGTACACCCCAAAAGCACAGGGTGGTATTGCTGTAGATGACTGCAATAATATCTATATAGGTGGACCATCTGCCAATTTATTAACTTATACATTTAATGGTACTTCTTTCAATGCACCGGTGAATATACCCATAGGATGGCCCGGCACTTTTGTGTGGGATATTAAATTTGATAGAAATAGTAATAAATTATTTGTTTCCGGGTATAATGGTGTTGCCGTATTGTATGCTACTCAAAGTGCTGCATGTGTTAATAATACATTAACCGATTCTACATACTGTTTGGGTGCACAAATAGGAGGAGCAGTGGTTACGGTTCATACTAATTTATCGAGTCCGGTTATGAATTATACATGGTATGATTCGGGAGGCAGTATTGTTAATCAAACAACCAATACAACTTCATTAACCAATGCCGTGAGCAATTTATCCAATGGCACTTATGTAGTCATGGCTCAAATCAATCCACCTTGTGGTTCTATGCTCATAGATACAATAACTATAAATTGTCCCACGTGCGGTGGAAATATTACACCATCCATGGTAAGTTGTTTTGGTGGTAATGATGGCTCCGCTACTTTTACACCGGTAAGTGGACAGGCACCCATTACTTTTATTTGGAATACGAGTTCAACCAATGCCACTATTTCCAATTTAGTTGCGGGCAATTACTCCGTAACGCTTACTGATGGAAATGGATGTACATCTATTACTACAACAACAATAACGCAACCTACTGCTATGCAATCAACCATTACCTTTACTGATACCAAATGCAATGGTGGAAGCGATGGAACAGCCACCGTAGCAACTACTGGTGGTACACCTCCATATACAGTCTTATGGAGTAACAATCAAACCGATTCTACAGCAATTAATTTAGCAGCGGGAACATACTCTGTTACCGTTACAGATAGTCATCATTGTACATCTACACAAAGTATAAACATACACGAACCACCAGCACTAATCATTTCTGCTTCTGCATCACCTTCTTCTGTCTGTCCTGGTGGTTCATCTACTCTTACAGCCAATGGTGCAGTAACCTATAGTTGG
>Ga0302253_1000498_pt1 | contig 31544 bp, 24 predicted proteins | sample AAG_RA_Trp_MG_FD_193537 | JGI IMG/M metagenome (GOLD analysis project Ga0302253, IMG submission 193537) | Enriched activated sludge microbial communities from anaerobic digester in WTTP, New Holstein, Wisconsin, United States - AAG_RA_Trp | ecosystem: Engineered > Bioreactor > Anaerobic >...
CATTCTGGGACGTGTCGTTCTCCAGGTAGATACGGAAGAGATAACAATAGACATCGTAGGGCGTATGGGCCGGCTTCCAGCTGAACTTCACGGTCTTCTGCCCGCTGATATCCAGGGTCTCACCCACGGGCGCCACCAGCACCGGGCTCGGCACGCGGAATACCACGACATTGGCCTGTTGGGAAGGCTGTCCCTGCGCCGAGGTTGAAGGGGCCTTCTCCTGCGCCGCCCCCACCCCCGCGCTCAACAAGAAAACCGCCGCTAAAACCAAAGCGTACGTTTTATAACGCATGAACACCCCTCCTAATGAGACTTTAAGGCCAGACCTGTTTGTCTCATTATCGTCCGGTTTTTTGCTTCACTTTCTCAGGATCACAGGGCTTCCGAAGGATCGAGCCTAAATCCAAAAGATTAAACTCATCGTCCCTGTTCAAATCAGAGCTCTCCAAAGTTCCCCGGCATTCATGGCATACATAGAGCATTTTAAGATACTTGCCCATGACATTGCGGGGGATTTCATAACGATTTTCAAGACCCCACCACTCCAGAAGGTCTTTATCCCCCTTGGAAGAATTGCATTTCTTGCACGACTTGACGATATTGTGGATCTCCGCAAAGTGACATTCGCGCTTGGCGACGATATGATCGTTGCTCAAATCCGCGGTCGAGCCGCAATAAATGCACTTCGTCTGATCCATATGCAGGTCTTCCCGCAGGACCTGCGACCACTTCATCTCGCCTGTCTGCAGCTTCTTGAACGAGCTCATGACAAAGCCGTAATTCTTACGGTCGCCAAGCGCCGACCCCGAAATCAGCTTCGCATATTCCCAAAATATCAAATCACGGATTGTCTTGACGGCTTTGGGTGGCATATTGTTAAGTTTTAATGATTACGGTGTCCAATGCTAAGTTTTGGTCATTCCATAGTTTATCGGCGACCAGTCCTTTCAGATTAAATAAATCGTTCAATTAAATTAATAATAATTCTCCATCCCGCAGCGCCTACACCAATACCACCAATAATTCCAGTTATAAACCTCCGAGGGTTCGTCGACATAATCCTAAACCATTCTTGAGCAGACCAATCCAAAAAGATCAAAAATATAAAAAATAAACACACGGGAAAAGACGGTAATGATCCTATTAAAAACAAAAAAAATGAAAACACATGTCCAAGGCTCGCTCCGAAACAACGAGCACAAAATGGCATAGGCTTGCCTCGAAATGTAAAACTCCTCTCCGGCAACTTATGACATCCCATCTTTGCAATCAAAAGCGTTAAACCCATATTCATTAGGATGCTTTCAATTCCCAGCTAAACCCGCATTTCTGACAAACATTAAATAACTTATTTGCATCAGAAGCACCACAAAGAAGACCGAGGGGACCCAAAAGAATCGCTCCGCAACATGCACCTCCTGCATCATATCCTTTCTTGGTCGTCGTAATTGATGTAGAACCGCATTTGGGACAGGTTACAGTAGAGGTCTTAGCTTCTTTTTTGGGCAGCATTTCACCACAATGCTTACATTTAATCGCTTCATCTTGTATCTCTTCAGCACAGAAAGGACATTTTTTCATAGAAACCTCTATATCAAAGGGTTATTTGCAAAGTGTCGAGAAGTGAAGCCTCCCTGGTCTAAAGACCAGGGCTTCCTCCTCAAGCAGAACTTCACAACTGCATTTCCGCCACCACAGCTTAGGCAGACCCGCCGATCTTTAAAGACGGGCATCCCACGGGCTAAAACCTGGAGATTTCTGCGAAGGATTAAATAGCTAAAACATTGCTGGCACGTTTGCAGAAGAAATAAGCAAACCGAATAAGCAGATTATTGTGACTAAGCTAAAGATCGCCAGCATAATTTTTGTTCCGATGCCAACATTCTTCGACATCTCGCTGTATCTTGCCAAAATATACAGCCCAATCATCAGCCCGATTATTGGAATCATTGCCTCATACCTCCTCTTTGACAACCTTGGGATGCTTTGGACCAGCTCCTTTTTGTCTCAACAAAAACATTTCCAACAGAAATCTATGTCAAAGGTTACTGGCACCCGGTCCTTCTATCCCTAGAATTATCAGAGCTTAGCTTCGATAATAGAAGGCTTTAGATAGCACGGTTGTTTATTCCAGAGCGAGGTTCTGTTTAGGCCTTATAACTGGAAACGGTCCTGTTTACCCGTCTTCTAAATTCACAACCGGCCTTCGATTAAAATAGCACCTTAGCAACTTTTCATACATCATCCCAGATTCTTCTGTAAAATGATTCACTCAAAGGCCTAATAAACTTATCTTTTAAATTCTCATACCCCCGTTGCCCTCTTGCAAACCCCCAAAAACTACCAAAGCTACAAAGACCTAATATGATAGCTGAGCCCCATTTTAAAAAATGCGGTCCTCTACTAAATACGAAAGTTGCTACGATTATCAAGACAAATATTAAAAACCCCATCACTAAATCAAAAATGAAACACATGCAACTCAAAATATTTTGCTTCTTCTTATTTTTCCTTATTTCTCTATCATCCTTCTTCCTTTTATTATCTTCAACAACTTTTTGATATTGATCTCTCATTTCATAATACTTTCTCAAACCCTCCTCTCTTGATTGACTCTTTATTTTTTCCAAGATTTCAGTTGGTGTTTTATCAGTAACTAATTCAACCGAATCTATATTTTCGGAAAGAATCTCATTAATTACGGAGGTCGCACGCAACAGATAATAATCATCTTCTGATATCTCACCGCGCTTGTAGCCTTGTTGTACCTCAGTTAAATATTTTCTAATTACGGAATCTGTGGGTTGCAAAATGGCATAAACTTCAGCTACAATTTTGGCTTTAGCTAATCTATCGATGTCTTGTGGTGATTGTAGCCATATATATGTACCCAAAAAAGTATCAGTTACACAAACAGGAATAAAATTTTCTCGGCCGGGTTCTTCAACCTCCAAATGATATGTTCTACAAGCTTTAGCTAACGAACTATTAGCACACATAAAAACAGTTTTTAAATCCTTAAAGCGACGAGGGAATTTTTTATGCAGGCTTCGATATACCATTGTAATAGAACGAACGTCATTATCGAGCAGGAATCTTTTATTATTCTCATCAAAATCTTCATTGTTTGCCTTATATTCATTGATTATATAGGTTCGTAGTTTATCTTCACTAGTTTGGCCATCATTCCCCTCTAACAAATATGCAGTATCTTCTATCGATACATCAAATTCCGTCAATTTATCATCTATGCTATTTAATATTTTCTCCACGTCCAAATCACTATAGTTATTCTCTATAAAATACAGAGTTGTTCTCGACGCCTTCGTCATATCACAATTGGGATCGCGAAACCATTTCTTTGCATTTTCAATATTATGAATGATTTCATTATATGTATGTCTAAACAAAACTAATTGGCACTTCGACTCACTTAGAACTCGAAAAAGATCTTCAACCATTCTTTGAGGAATATCTCCATCCAGACCCAGAAGTTTTAAAATATGTGAGGTATCGCAATATATTTTTACTTTTTGAACCTTTTCTTCATGAAGTTGTTTCTCTTCATTAACGATTGTGGAGGCCACTATATGGCCCGAAGCAATCTCGACTACATATTGAAAAATTTCTGAATTGCTCTCTGCCTCCTTCTGCAGAAACATCGCAAACCGTCTAATCATTTTCTTTTCTGAATCAACCTTTGGAAAAAGCATTAAATCTTTTTTCGCAAAAAATAACAAATTCGCATCTTGTTTTTCTAAAAAACCTATCAGTGCATTATTGACAAGATCGAGGCTAACGTCTTCATTAAATTGAGATTTCATATAGGCGCAAAAAGATTGGACAACTACATCATAATTCCTTTCATATTCTTTACGCACAGCGACAACTGCTCGATCATCGAGTTTTTTTGGTTTCCATACATTATTGTGACAATATGTCAACTTTCCCATTCTGACCAGTCGCTTTAAAACTACTTTCATAGGATAAACAGGAATCTTAAATAAAAATTCTTTAGCAAAATCCTGGCAAATCTGATTAATATTAACTTCTTCATATTGTTTTCGTATGAACAATTCTTCAGCGAATGGAACTAAGCTATCTAAATAGTTCTTGCCATTTCTTCTATTTGCATTCAAAATTGCAAAATTGATTACTGCTCGCATTTTATCCATAGAATGCCTCCCAATTTAACAACTCAAAACAGACTATTGCTATCATTCTAAATCCTTTGGATCGTGTCTAGCTAACCTCTTATACGACGACACGTTCTGTCTAAACTGTCCCCGCCCATACAGATTTGAGCGCAACGAAGTGAAGCGTCCGCCACCACCACGTCGGCGGACGTCCGACGACGTTTCAGTGGAGGACGATTCCGCTTAAACCATCTCTCCCCAGAGGCACGAAGATATTTGCAACCCGAGTCGAATTAAGCTTTTTTGATCCACCCGCCACTACTGCTTCGGCGGGTTCGTTCGGCCGGATAACTTACGCTCGTTTCACTCGCGTAAGTTATGGCCTCACGAAAATAAAAACGCCCTGATTTTATCAGGGCGTTTTTTGAATTCGTTAGTCAGGGTCGGATTCCATAAAAAATCCGGGTTAAGTTGTCAACTTCTCAATCCGCCACTACTGCGTCGGCGGACTAATTCGGCCAAATCATTTACGTCGCCCTTGCAGGGCTTCCGTAAATGATGGCCTCTTTAGCATTTCGTATATCCGCACGCCGAGCACTTTACGCAGCCTTCTTCGTGCCTCACAACACCGCCGCAATCGGGGCAGACGCCGACGATGTTGCCCGTGATGTGCTTTTCCAGCTGCTCTTCGCTCTTGGAGACCTGGCTGTAGAGCTCTTCGCTCATCTGGTCAATGGCGGCAGCGACCTTGGCTTCGGCCTTGGTCTCTATCTTGTCGTTGACCAGGCGTCGTTCGATGACGCGGGCGATGGCGTCCGCGCACGAAAAGATGCGGCAGCCCTTTTCCCATGATGGGGACGGGCAGCGGATGGAGCGGAGCTGTTCGATGATGACCTTGACGTCAACGCTGGAACGCAGCGCCAAAGACACCAACCGACCGATGGCTTCCAGCTGGGAGGCCGCGCATCCGCCTGCCTTACCCATCGACATAAAGACTTCGAAAGGCTTGCTATTCTCATCGGTATTGATGGTGACGTACAGGTTACCGCATCCGGTCGAGACCTTGGTCGTCGTTCCCATGACGACCTCCGGCCTGGGCCTGGGGCCGATCTTGCCCTCGGCGATCTGTTTTTCTTTCTTCGTATCTTTTGTGCCGACGCTCAAGACCTGCTCGGAACGGCTCTTGTCGCGGTAGATGGTCAGGCCTTTGCAGCCCATCTCGTAGGCGAGCATGTAAGCCTTGCGCACGTCGTCGATCGTGGCATCCTCATGGAAATTGATGGTCTTGGAGACCGCATTGTCCGTGAATTTCTGGAAGACCGCCTGCATCTTGATGTGCCATTCGGGCGCGATGTCATGAGACGTCACGAACGCGCGGCGGATATCCTCCGGGACCTCCTTCATCTCCTGGACAGAGCCCTTCTCGGCTATCTTTTCCATGAGCTTGCGCGTATAAAGCCCCTTTTCTTCCATCACGTCCTTGAACGCGGGCTCGACCTCGATCATCCTGGCGTTGTCCAGGACGTTGGCGCGCTGGTAACAGAGCGCGAACATCGGCTCGATGCCGGAAGAGCACGGCCCGGCGATGATGGAGATCGTGCCTGTGGGCGCGATGGTGGTGAGCGTCGCGTTGCGCAGGCGCAGGTTGCTGGCCTCAAAAATACTGCCCTTATACGCCGGGAAGGTGCCCCTCGCGCGCGCCAGGTCCAAAGACTCCTTGCGGGCCTCGGCCTGGATGAAAGACATGACCTTTTCCGCGAGGGCAATGGCCTCGTCGGAATCATACGGGATCATCATCTTGGCCAAGGCGCTCGACCAGCCCATGATGCCGAGGCCGATCTTGCGGGTCTGTTTGGTCATCTTGTCGATCTGGGGAAGCGGATACTTGTTGACGTCGATGACGTTGTCCAGGAAGTGGACGGACAGGTGGATGATCTCTTTCAACCTGTCCCAGTCGAACTCAAACTTGCCGTCGGCCTTTTTGAGGAGCGCGTAAAGGTTGATGGAGCCGAGGTTGCAGCTCTCGAACGGCAGGAGCGGCTGTTCGCCGCAGGGGTTGGTGGATTCTATCTTACCTAATAATGGAGTGGGATTGTTGTTGTTGATGCGGTCGATAAAGATGATGCCGGGTTCGCCGTTCTTATGGGCCATCTTGACCATGAGCTCGAAGACCTCTTTGGCCTTGAGCCGGTGGACGGCCTTGTGCGTATTGGGGTCGATGAGGTCGTATTCCTCGTCTTTCGTGACCTTGCGCATGAAATCTTCCGTCACGGCGACGGAGATGTTGAAATTGTTGATCTCCTTGTCGTTCTCCTTGCAGACGATGAAATCCATGATGTCCGGATGGTCCACGCGCAGGATGCCCATGTTGGCGCCGCGCCTCGTGCCGCCCTGCTTGACCGCCTGGGTCGCGGCGTCAAAGACTTTCATGAAAGAAACAGGGCCGGAGGCGATGCCGCCCGTGGAACGCACGGTCGAAGAACGCGGCCGCAGGCGCGAAAAAGAAAACCCCGTGCCGCCGCCCGACTTGTGGATGAGCGCGGTAAACTTGATGGAATCGAAAATGCTGTCCATCGAATCTTCAATGGGCAGGACAAAGCAGGCGGAAAGCTGGGAGAGGTCGCGGCCCGCGTTCATCAGGGTCGGGGAGTTCGGCATGAACTCCAGACTCTCCATCATCGTGAAAAATTTGTGTTCCAGGACGGCGATGTCGTCCTCGGTCTTGCGGTAGAGGCGGTCGGCGGCCGCGATCGCCTTGGCCACGCGGGTAAACATCTCCTGCGGGGTCTCAACAACTTTGCCGTTTTCATCTTTTTTAAGGTAGCGTTTTTCGAGGACTTTGAGGGAGTTTTCGGAAAGCTTGAGCGCCATGAGTCGCCTCTCCTTTCGCTGCAGATGGTGGGATGAAATTTGTGGAAATCTATCTTTTGAATCCTGTCGATTACTGAAGTAAGGTCTTTTAAAAAGTGCTTTTCCAGATTACCGCTGCTTGGGAGCTTTGTCAATAGAAAATACCATATATTGGTATTTTTTGTTCCAATACCACAATATTTTGATGTTCTGGAGGATACCCTCCCCTCATGTTTTACAGCTCTCGACGATGAATGCGGTTGTTTTGGAAGGAGATTTTTTATTCCGCCATGAAACTTCGGCGGACTAATTCGGCCAGATCATTTACGTCGCCCTTACAGGGCCAGGCGTAAGCGATGACCTCATTAACCTAAATTCGGCTTGCGGCCGTGGTTAGCTTTTTTTGAACGCCAGTTCAACTTGCCCAGTCTTTTACGTCTGCCTTTGCCCATGGTTCACCCTCGAAATTTGTTTTGCCGGCGGACCATCCCGAGCCCCTGTCTCTATTTATCCGGAACGAGGGATGATTGCCTTTTTTTGTCTCTCTTTCTTTCAACGCGCCCTTCATTCTACAACTAAAAACTGTTTTGTCAACCAGACAAATCTGTTTTTTTAATCAGTTGACTGCGGCACCTCCTCATATTCAGGTTTGAGCGAGATGAAACACAGCCAAAGAACATGCTTCACCAAATCACAGCCGGTCTTTCTCTTGCTCAACTGGTCCTCGCTTGCGCTGCGGTCCAATTCGCTCCAAAAAGACCGGCCGTGATTCCCTCTATTGTCAAATATCATTCCCCTTGTTATCATACAAACATGAACCGCCTTTTTTCCTTCGCTATTCTTCTTCGCGGCGCCATCGCCGTCATCGCCCAGGCGCTTCTGGTGCGCGAGCTCCTTGTCGTCTTTTACGGCAATGAGCTGACCTTCGGCATTATTTTAAGCGCGTGGCTCCTTTGCGGCGCCTTGGGCAGTATTGTCGCGGCCTATCTGCAGCGTATCAGCAAACCGGAGCCGCTTTTCGCCACGCTCCAGCTCCTCTCCGGCGTGGGACTCGCCGCCGCCGTCATTCTTGTGCGCTCCTCGAAAATCCTCTTGTCCGTGCCGTTCGGCGAAGTGCTCAGCCTCGGACAAATCGTCCTCATCTCCTTTGCCGCGCTGTCCGTCTCGTCTTTTTGCGACGGAGCCATGTTCAGCGTGGCATTCCGCAGCGTCAGGTCTGTCGGCCGCGTCTATGCGCTGGAGTGTGCGGGAGCGCTCGCGGCCGGCGGGCTGTTCAGTTTTATCCTCATCAGGATATTCACCAGCATCCAGATCGCCCTTTTTGTCTGGGTGGCTGCCGCGGCCGTCGCCTTCGGGCTGTTTTTGGGGAAACGCAGGAAAGGACCGGCGATCCTCTCGTTTCTCATATTGTGTTACGGTGCGACAGCGCTGGTCCATGCCTCAGGATTGCAGGAAAAAACGCTCGATCTCCAGTGGCAGGGCCGGCATCTGGCCGCCTATGAAAATTCCGTCTACGGCAATATCGCTATCGTGCAGAACGAAGAACAGAGCACGGTTTACTACGACGGCCTGCCGTTGATCAACGTCCCTGTGCCTGAGGATTATTTCACGCAGGATTTCATCCACCTGCCCTTGCTTGCCGCAGACCGCACGGCTTCCGTCTTCTTTTTAGGCAATGCCGCGGGCGGGCTGCTCAAAGAAGCCGAAAAATATCCGTTCAAACAGATCGTCTATGCCGAAACAGACCCTCTCCTCATCGGCATTCTTCGCTCGCTTGGCATCGAACCCGTCGCCAGCGAATTCTCCGACAAACGCCTCCTCATCGAGCTGCTTGACGGCCGCAGCTACCTGAGGAAGAAACAGGGCGTCTTCGACGCCATCTTTGTCAACACAAGCCTCCCCACCTCCTTGTCCATCAACCGCTACGCCACGAAAGAATTTTTCAAAGAAGTCAAAGACCACCTTGACGACAACGGCATGGCTGTATTCAAAACCTGGGGTTCGTTGTCCGCCTTGAGCCGGGAACTGGCTACGATCAACGCCTCGCTTCTGGCCACGGCCGCGGATGTCTTCGGGCACGTCTTTATCATCCCCGGCGACGGCTACAATATCTTTATCGCCTCAAAAAAACCTGTTCTCTTCAACCCCGGCCAGATGGCCGAACGGATGCGGCAACTCGGTATCACCGCCAGCCTCCTGGAACCCGCCTATCTGGCCTTGCGGCTTGATCCGGCCTATCGGGCATGGTTCGAAAAAGCCATCGTTGCCGCCAGAAAAAATGCCTGCATCAACACCGACCTGCGGCCCTGCGGCCTCTACGACGGCCTGGCGCTCTATTATGCGCAATTCAGCAAAAAACTGCCGCGGGTCTTCAGCGGCTTTAGACACGTCGCGCCTGAGACGATATTCCTTGCTGTCATGCTCTTCTTGTTTGCCTGGTCCGTAGGATCAAAAAAGCCGCGCAGGCGCGGCCTTCTCTTGGGATTCACGGTCTTCTCCAGCGGATTTTTTGCGATGGGCGTCCAGTTAAGCGTGATCTTCCTTTTCCAAAGCTTCCTGGGGTATATCTTCCAGTGGCTGGCGGTCTTGACCGCCTCTTTCATGGCAGGGGCGTCCCTCGGCGCACTCTACGCCCTGCGCAACAAGGAAAAGCTCCTGTCATTCAAGCGCCTGGCCCTCGTCGAGTGCGCGACGGCAACGCTCGTCGTATCGCTCGCCTTTTTCATCATCCGGGCCCTCGAATACCGGCTCGGGCTCCCCGGGGGCGCGGCGTTCTTCGGCCTCATCAGCGCCTGCGCAGGCCTCCTGGTCGGCATCGAACTGCCCATGATCCATGAGCTCCTCTGCCGTCTCCAGCGCGAATCAGACCAAAGGCCCGACCGCGCTGCCGGATGGATCTACGGCATGGACCTCGCCGGCGCCTGCATAGGCGCCATCGCCGCCCCGCTTTTTCTTATTCCTACCTGCGGCATCGGCCTGACGCTTCTGTTGTTATGGGTGATCAAGGTGATAAACGGCTGGATCGTGCTCTCTGCAGAATAATGAGGATGGCGCCGCTACCGGCGCCCGGTCACAGCTCGCCTTCTGAAGAGACTTCGTACCGCGACAGATCCCCGGGATTCAGAACGCCCCCGGAAATGACCAGCTTCATGGCATCCTCGATGCTCAAATCCAAAAAGATCAGCTCTCTTTTGGGCACAATCACGTAAAATCCCGTCACAGGATTCGGCACCGACGGTATAAGGACGTTACAATACTCTTCCCTGCCAAGCTTCTCTCCGAGATCAGGCCCGGTCTGATTCGTCACGAAACACAGGATATGCATGCCCTTGCGGGGCCATTCGACGAGCGCCACGCGCTGAAGGCCTCCGCGGAACCTGTGAGAAAACAAAAACTGAGCGATCTGTTTAAGGGCGGGGTAGATGCTTTTGATGAATGGGAATTTCAACCACAGCCTCTCAAAGAAACCGATCAGGCGCCGACCGATAAGGTTCGTCGCCAGCGCCCCCGTCAAAAAGACGATCAGGAGAAACACCAACAGGCCCAGGCCGGGGATGGAAAACCCCAGATACGCCTCCGTCAGCTTGGAGATATAGCGGCCGAGGATATTGTCGAAGAACAAAAAGAGCGAGACAAAAAGATAGATCGTCGCCAGGGTCGGCAGGACAACCAGAAGACCCGTCAAAAAATACCTCTTCCCCAATGGTTTCATAGACACCTCGTGGAGCCCCCCGGCCTGCCCGATCGCTTGTCTTCGATAAGCAGCCGGGCGAGCCGTGGCCCTTTTTGTTTTCGGGATTCCGCCGTGGGGACGAAATCCCGCCCGAACGCCCATTTAGCGCCACCTTTACAAGTGGGGGCATTCTGGGTGCGGGGCAAAATCTCAGCCGAAGACCGGCAGGAATAAAAGAATGACCCACACCAGCCCTGTGGTCAAGAGACCGATCACAAGGCCGATTTTGAGCCAATCCAAAAATCCGATCTTGATATGTTTCTCTTTTTCCAGGATGCCGATGGCCACGATATTGGCCGTCGAGCCGATAAGCGTGATGTTGCCGCCCAGGCAGCCGCCGAACAAAAGCGCCCACCAGAACGCCTCCATCCCCTTGCCCAGCGCATGGAAACTGTTGATGATGGGGATAAAGGCGACGACGATGACGACGTTGTCCATAACGCTGGAGCCGATGGACGAAAACCAGAGGATCAGCCCCAAAAGGACATCGTGGCTGCCGCGCGCCAGGTCGATAAGGGCCCGCGCAAAAACATCGGTGGCGCCCGTATGCTGAAGGGTCCCGGCCTGGGCAAAAAGGAACATAAAAAACAACAGCGACCACCACTCGACGTCTTTTTCCACGAATTCCCGCGCCTTGTGCCATTTCCAGATCATGATGAAAGCTGAGATGATCAGCGGGATCGTCAAAAGGACCGCATTGTTCTCCAAGTGGAAGAACAGCTCGATGCGGTGGCTGACGGTAATCAGAAAAACCGTCAATCCCAGGATAAAAAGGCTGATCTTGAGCTCCCGCGCCAGGGGCACGGAGATCAGACGGATCAGGATCTCGTTGGCGCCGAGCTCCTTGATCCTCCTGTCGAATTCAGCGAGCTGTTTGCGGTACCAGAAATCAAAGACAAAGATGGTCACAGCCAGGCAGACGACGGACAAAGGCAGGGCCTTCACCAGAAAATCCTCTGCGGTGAGACTGGATTTCGTGGCAATCAGGATGCCGATGGGATTGCCCAGGACGGTCGCCGCCGAGCCGATGTTCGTCGTAAATATCGAAATGATGATGTAAGGCAAGGGGTCGACTTCGAAATAATCGCATATCTCCAGGATCGCCGCCACCATGAAGATGATGGAGACCACCTCGCCGGTCGTCGCCGACAGCACCGCCGAAAAAAACGATATGGCGATCACAAATTTTCTGGCCGTCAGATTGCGCATCTTCAGGATCAGCTCGACGACCCAGGCAAAGAAACCGGCATCCTTAAGCAGCCCCACCACGATCATCATGCCGACCAGAAAAAGAATCACCTCCAGCGAGCTGAACTTGATCAGGTGCTCAATATCGATGGTCCGGGTCAAGATCAGGATAGACGTCCCCAGAAAAGCGAAGCTGAGGCGGAACTCCCAGAAAAAAAGAGTGCCGCAGATGGACGCCGTAAAGATCCCCAGGGACAGCGCCTGCGCATGATTCATGCCCGCCTGACCTGCAATCACGCTAACCAGGACGGATGCGGCGATAAGGACGAAAAATTTAATAAGCGACGTGCGCATCAAAACCCTTTATGTTCAGATTTTAAAGGTGCAGCAATAATTTCTCAGCAAGAGCATGCCCCAGGCGACGATCGTGGTGACTATACCCACGGTCAGGCCGATGCCGAACCAATCCCTGAACCTGACGCGGATATTTTTTTCCTTTTCCAACAGGCCGATGGCGACGATGTTGGCCGTCGAGCCGATCAGAGTGATGTTGCCGCCGAAGCATCCGCCCAGAAGAAGCGCCCACCAGAGCGCCTGCGAGCCATAGCCCAGAGCAAAAAAACTCTTGATGACCGGCACATAGGTCACGACGACGATGACATTGTCCAGGACGCTGGAGCCGATGCTGGAGCTCCACAGGACGAACGCCAGGAGGCCTCCAGGATTGTTTTTGGCAAAATCGGCGAACAGCCGGGCAAAGACATCGGTCGCGCCCGTATGCCGCAGGGTCCCGGCCTGGGCAAAAAGGAGCATAAAGAACAAAAGCGTCCACCATTCGATGCCGCGCTCGACGTATTCGCGCGCCTTGTGCCGCTTCCAGACCATGATGACGCCGGCGGTAAGCATCGGTGCGATCAGAAGGATCGTGTTCTCGGTCAAACCCAGGAGTAATTCCAGGCGCCGGTGGAGGACGATCGTGACCATCATGACGCCAAAGATGGTCAACGACGACTTCAGGTGCCGGTCCATGGGCACGGAGATCAGCTTTAAGAGGATATCATCGGCCCTCATCTCGTCGATATGCCGGTCGAATTCCATGATCGCGCGGTTGTACCAGCGAAAAATGATCAGGATCGTCGCCAGAAGAGCGACGAGCGCAATAGGGAACGGCGTCAGGAGAAAATCCTCGAAGCTCATGTTCGCCTTGGTCGCGATCAAGATGCCGATGGGATTGCCCATGACCGTCGCCGCCGAGCCGATATTGGTCGCCAGGACAGAAATGATGATGAACGGCGTCGGGGTTACCTCGTAATAATCGCATATCTCCAGAATCGCCGCGACCATGAAGATGATGGACGTCACCTCGTCCACGGCGCAGGCGAGCAATCCCGAAATAACCATGACCAAAAACGTGAACTTCTTGCCGGAAAGGTTCCTGGCCCTGAGGATCAACGCGACCAGCCACGCGAAAAACCCGGCGTCCTTGAGCAGGCTGACGACGATCATCATCCCCGCCAAAAACAGGATCACGTCTAAGGACGTCAATTTCAGGAAACTGTCGAGGTCGATCGCCTTGGCGACCAGAAGCAGACCGGACCCCAAAAATGCGAAGCTGAGGCGGAACTCCCAGAAAAAAAGAGTGCCCATGATGGATGCGACGAAGATGGCGAGCGAAAGAGCCTGATGCGCATTCAGGCCGCAGGCGCGGCTCATGAAACCCGAGGCCACGGAGACAAAAAGAAGACCGCCGAATTTGAGGACGATTTTTTTCATCCTTTAAGCAGCTGGTCCAAGACGTCGGAACGCGCCACAATCCCCTTGATCCTGTCTTCGGCATCGACAACAGGGACCCTGCGGACGTTCTGCGTCAGCATGATATGGGCCACTTCGCACACAGGGGCCTCTTCGGAGACCTTCACGACCTCTTTACGCATCAGCTCGCCGACCTTGGCGCCGGCAAGCTTGGCCACCTTGCATTTGATGGTCTTGGGACTGTTTTCGTAGACGAAGCGGCCGACCTGCGAAACATAGCTAGGCAGGATAGCCCGCAGGATGTCCTTTTCCGTAAACATCCCGATGAGCCTGCCTTCGCTGTCTACGACCGGCAGGCCGCTGATCTTATTTTCAAAAAGATGTTTGAGCGCTTCAACGGCGGGCGTATCGGGTGAAAGCGTCTTGACTTCCCTGGTCATGATCTCGCTGATCTTCATGCGACCTCCTCACCCCGCCTCCGGCGGGGTGACTCCGCAGCCTACGCCGTCGATTTCACGAACGCCTCTGGTGCTTGTGAGTGAAATTGACAAGTGTTTTGGCAAGGAGTCTTTCCTCTAACTTCCTCCGCCTCCGGCGGGGTGACTCTATTCCAAACGATTTATCGTTTATAGAGCCTCACGCAGATCCATGCCGCGATCCACGCCTTCATCAGATCAGGCAAAACAAAAGGCAGGCTTCCCAAAAAGAAAGCCTGCAAAGTCACCATACGCAAACCTGCCATCAGCCACAATGCGCCGCAGGCATGGATCACGACCATGCCGAGTGTCATGCAAATGAAATTCGCAACCACCGTCCTTAATGACAAGGAGTTGCGGACCTTGCTGATCATCCAGGCGGCAGCCAGAAAGCCCAAAAGATAACCACCCGTCGGACCCAACAGATACGGGATTCCCCATCCGGCATTAGCAAAGAAGGGCGCGCCGAAAATGCCGATGGCGATGTAGGCGGCAACAGAAACAAATGCCTCGGCAGGACCCAGGAGCCCTCCGGCGACGAAAACGACAAGTGTCTGAAGCGTCACCGGAACAGGCGTAAAAAACAGGGGCAGTTTGATGAAAGATGAAAAACACAAAAGGACCGTCAGACCGCCGATCTTCAGGGCGGAAACAGCCAAGGCGCTCTTTTTTGAAAGCATCACATCGAACGTCGTCATTTTTGATTCTCCTTATCAGTATTTATGCTGTATCTATCATCTCAACATCGCCCGCCGCAGCCGCCATGGCCCCCTTCTCCTCCTTGGGCCTGGCTTTCCAGCGTTTATGGATCCATCCCCATTCATGGGGATGCTGACGGATATATTTTTCGATCAAGGCCGTCAGCCGCTCAACCGCGTGCAAGAGCCGTTCGCTCTTGGTGCCGCTCTCCTCTACATGGATCGGCGGCTCGATCACGATACGATGCCGCGGGCCTCCAAGACGGTAAATGAACATGGGAACGATCGGCGCGCCTGTGCGCATGGAAAAGACGATGGGCCCCGTCGCCGTCGCGGCCTTGACGCCGAAGAAATCCACAAAGACGCCGCCGGTGCCGAAATTCTGGTCGAGCTGGACAAAAAGGACCTCATTATCCCGCAAGACCTTGAGACTCTGGCTGACACACGTCTGGCGGGGCTGGGTGTAAATAGAGCCGACGCGCATCAGGCGTCTCTTGTCCTCGAAAAGCTCATCGAGCTTCTGGTCGCGCATATGTCTCATGACGGCATTGACCCTGCATTCCTCCTGGGCCAGCCGCGACAAGAGGAGGGGAAAACTGCCGAAATGCGCGCTGATCGCGACAACCCCCTTGCCTTCAGCGAGGGCTTCTTTGAGATTATCAATGCCCTCGATATCCACAAACTTTTTGATGCGTTCGGGGTGTTTCATGAACATGAAAAATTCAACAGCCAGGCAGGCCATTGAATTGAAGCATTCCCGGCAGATGCGGCGTATCTCCTGCGGCGTCTTGGTCTTACCGAAGGCCATTGTCAAGCTCTCGATGGCGATCCGCCTATGCTTGACGGCAAACGTATAACCCGCCCAACCGAAAAAACGGCCGAAGGCATACAAAAGCCCAAGCGGCACGATGCCGCCAACAAAATCGCAGAAGCCGATGACGACGCGGCCGGACGAATAAGCCATCCAGCGACAAAATTCTTTACGAGTCATAAAAATTCCTTCTGACAACGGATCCTGCAACCGGCATCATGGAGCCGATGGAGGCCGCCTTATTGGATTTTATACCCGATCTTTCTTAAAAACTCCTTGCGCCAACGGATGTCCGCCTCATCTTCAACGCCTTTCGGACGCACCCCATCAATGACACCCATGATGCCGCGGCCGGCGACGGTCTCCATGACGACCACTTCAAGAGGATTGGCCGTCGCAGCAAAAATACCGCAGACCTCCGGCACAGACTTGATGGCATTCAGGACATTGATGGGATAGGCGCCGTCCAGAAAGACAATAAAAGAATGACCGCACCCCAATTTCAGGGCATTCTCAACGGCCAGCCGCTTCATGGCCTCGTCCGAACCTTCGGCGCGCACCTTGCAGGCGCCCGACGCCTCGCAAAACGCAATGCCGCACTTGATGCCCGGCACCGAACCGATCAAAGCCTCGTAGAGGTCCTCGACGGTCTTGATGAAATGGGACTGTCCCAGGATTACGTTGATATTCTCCGGCTTTTTAATCTGAACGACCTCTATCTTTGAATCCATCATGGCCTTATTTTGGTTTATTGAGTCTGTTAAGTTTTTTGAGTCCCTAGAGTTTAACTCTACAAACTCAACGAACTTGTTTAATTTCCTGCTTATTCCTCGCCGCTTCTCTCAATCTCTTTATCTTTACCTTCGCCCTTAAGTCTTTGTTGCGCCTTTTCCATCAGGCGTCTCGCCGTACCGGAGTAGACGGAGCCGGTCGTTCTGCTTTCGGCCGCGATCAGAGACTCAAAGGTGGCGATCGCCTCCCCGTACTTCTTCTTGCCGTATTGATCAACGCCTCTCAAAAAGAGCTCTTTATTGTCTTTACGTGCCTGATCCAGCTGCTTGGCCGATTCCTTCTTGAGCGCCTTTTCCACGCGAACATCCTGTTTATGGTCTATGGCGTTTTGCCGGCGCTGAGCGGCCTCCGCCTGCTTTCTGGCCCGCTTCTGCTGAGCGGCTTCTATCTTGGCCTGCCGGCGCTCTTCAGCAGTTTCTTTTCCGGAGGCCCCCTGGTTCTTCTCCAGGGCCTTGCGCACCCTGGCATCTATCTTGGCCTGACGCCGCTCTTCAACGGCCGCTTCCTTGGCGGCGCGCCGCTCCTCAACAGCCGCTTCCTTGGCGGCGCGGCGCTCTTCGGCGGCCGCTTTCTTGGCGGCGAGGCGTTCCTCTTTTTCTTTCTTCTTCTCCGCTATGGCCTCAAGTTTTTCCTGGCGCCGCCGCTCTTTCTCGGCCAGCTTCTCCTGACGCAGACGCATCTTCCTGTCGATGGGCTTTTCTATCTCGCCTTCGGGTTTGGCCCGCGGCGTCGCTTCAGCCTCGTAAGCCGCCAAATCCTGCTGGACGACCGCCCCATGGTCTGTCTTGTTCACCGGCCGGCGAGCGGCCTCGCGAGCGGCCTTGCGCGCGGCCGCCTTCTCCTTCTTTTCGTTTGCCCTGTCAATCTTGGCCTGTCTCCTGGCCGCCTTCAGCTTTTCTTTATCCTGAATCTTCTTCTCGCGCTTCAATTGCTGCGATATCTTGATTTCGCACTCTTCCCGATAATAAGACGCATAGTCATCGATCGGCTTGATCTGGAGGATCTTGTTGCATACTTCGATCGCTTCCTGGTATTTATGCGCCGCATAAAGCCGGCGGCTGTCCTGATAGAGCTGTTTGAGCTCGGCATTCTTGCTCGCCTTCGCCTCCACCTTCGTCTGGTTCTTCTGGATCAGATGAACCTTCTCTAGATAGATCTTGGCCTCCTCGTGGCCTGGTTCCATGCTCAGCGTCTTTTCAAATTCTTCGGCGGCGCGGTCATAGAGGCCGCGTTTATAGTATTTAACGCCGTTCTGGAAGTGAAGCTCGACGACAACCGGGTCCGCCGCCTCCAGACGCATCGCCGAAAAAAGGAAGACCGCTAGCAATCCGACCAAGACCGTGAACCGAGAGAATGATTTCATCCGAAACTCCTTCATTTTGCCTATAACAGGGTAATCCTTCCTTACACCTGGCCCTATCGGATGGGCCAGTGCGCCGTTTTCTGCCTGCCTGTCAAAGACAGGCGAGCAAAATGAACTCCGCACTTACTCGGTCTGCTGAAACAGCAGACCAGGAAAATTTACGCCGGATGGCCGTCCTGGCCGGCTGCGCCAGGCCGACGGCCTAGCCCTGGCGGAAATCTTCAAGGTGCGAACGCGAGGAGTAATTGTTATTTTTCAACCATTAAAAAATCTATTCTCATTTCATTACGGCAAAATCGAGCGGCACCATTCGATCAGCCGTTCCGCCTTCTCGGCAAGAAAGATGGCTTCCGACCGCGTCAGGGGCCTATCTTCATTTTCCATGAGGTCCTTCATATTCAGGATCGCCCTCAACCGCAGGATGTTCTCTTCGGCATCCGTACGATTGACATGGTCCGCCATCAGCCACACAATATTCTCATGTTCCGGATAAGCGCTTTTGATCCCGTAAAAATAAATCAAGAGCGCGTCACAATAATACAAAGATGCCTGGATGGCATTTAATCCCGCAGAATTCCAGCGGCTGGTCCGCAAGGCATCTTTCATATTCTCATAATATGCGGCCGCTTTGTTCAAATAAATAGGAAATTCGATAAGCTCTGCCGGCACGCCGGGCTTGCCCGCAGAGACCTCTTCTTTCTTACGCCGCCACTTCTCCGTCTCCGCATCGAGCTTCCTGGCTTTCTTGGCAAGTTTCGCCTCGGCGAGATATCCCTGCTTTTCCTCTTCCAGGATCGCCTCCTGCCGGCTCAACTGCCGCTCTTTTTTTCTGATCATCTCGTCGCGGTCCGCGCGCCTCTGGGCCTTCTCCTCCAGGAACGTATCCATGTCCTCCTGGGCGGAGATATCTTCCTTCATGTAGGCGACCTCCTTCTCCATCCCCATCACTTCTTCGGCGCGCTTCCTGGGCCCATAGACAGAAGAATCCTTCTTGGCCTTGGGACCCAGCGCCTGCTCGCAAAGCTCGGCATAATAAAGGGCGAATTTATCGCTTGGGTTCTGGTCCAGAATGGCCTTGAATGCCTCCAGGGCCCGGTCGTAATCGTGCTTTTCGTAATACATCTTTCCCAGGAAATACAGATCGACGCCCTTGGCCTCGTAAGACGAATTATCCTTGGGCAGAAGCAGGTCTTCACGGTACTGCTCCAGATGGGTCATGGAATCCGTGATGTATTTCTGCGTGTTCTTATAATAAGGATCGATGGAAGATACCGTCCTGAATTCATTCAGGGCGTCTTCGAAGCGGCCAGCCTCGTAATTCACGACGCCGCGGAAGTAATGCACAGCCAGCTCCCGGCGGACATCCGCATCATCAGGCTTTGCCGCCCGAACTATACCTGAAAACGCCAGAAAGAATCCGGTCAGCAGCAAGACGGCTATTTTGAAAGTGTCTCTCAACTCCGCCCCCCAATGAACGCACCATTTACGGAACCATGTGACCATGGAGCCCGACGGCCCGCCCGCTTCCCTCGGACGAGCCGTAAGGCGTTGCCGCGGCCCTTTTTGTTTCCGGGATTCCGCCTTGGTCGTTTGCCTTTCAGGCCAACCCGGAAGACAGGCTTGACGCCGAGTCTCCGCCTCAGGCGGAAAATCAGGCCCAATAACTTGCGCAGGCTTCGCCTGCGCAAGTTATGTCCTCATTTCGACCTCCGCCACACTATCATACCAAAAATTATGAAGCTGACAACGATAATCAACGCATCGCCGACGTGCGCATACAGGCTCGTTCGACGGGTCGCGCCGATGACCGCCGCGGCCTCGCCATAGACAAATGTCTCTTTGCCGGCGGCATCTTTGACGCCGGCGACAAGGCGGCCGGCATCATCGATGACACAGGAGACGCCCGTATTGGCCGCCCGCACGACATACACCCTGTTCTCGACAGCCCTCAGCACCGACGCCTGCATATGCTGATAGGGACTCGACGTATCCCCGAACCAGGCATCATTCGTCATGTTCACAAGGAAATCGGCGCCCCGGACGACGAACGCCCGGCTCAATTCAGGAAAAATATCTTCAAAACAGACGAGAACACCGAACCGTAATCCTTGACAGCCGGCGGCTGGCACGGAAAACAGATGAAAATCATCGCCGGGCGTAAAATCCTCGATCGGCACGACATCTTCCAGAAAATGCAGATAGCGGCGGGTCGGGAGATATTCGCCGAACGGGACGAGGTGCAATTTGTCATGGATCATCTCCAGCCGCCCTTGCGCATCGTAAAGGAGGGCGCTGTTGTAATAACGCGTGTCCTCAAACCGGACCGCGCCGATCACAAGCGACACATGCAACTCGGCGGCCAAATCACTCAATTCACGATCATTCACGCCAGGGTCAAGATAATCCGCAAAAGATGTTTCCGGCCAGACGACAAGCCCCGGTTCTTCCTTCAAGACCGCCAGTTCACTCAAGAGGGCATGCTTGCGGAAAATCCCGTCGCTGAAACGCTCCACCCATTTGATCTCCTGGGGAATATCCCCCTGGATGACGGCCACACGGAGCGGGCATGTCTCGATAGGAGACTGAGATATCCTCCAGAGACCGTAAGAAAACCACGCGACGATCACGGCGGCAGGAACAAGGAACCGTTTCGAACGCAGGGACAAGGCCCCCGGCGCCTCCAGTCCTTCAAAAATAAAAACATTCACAAAGACGAGGAAGAACGAAAGCCCCCAGCTGCCGAAGAGGTCGGCGCCCTGGAGGGCAATAACGGCAGGTGTCTGCGTGTAGCTCAAAAGCGCCCAGGGGAAACCCGTAAACAGGTGCGCCCTCACGTATTCCAAGACGACCCAGACGGCCGGCGCAAACACCAGACGCATGCCGAAGGAAAAATAGCGGCGGCTGTAGGCCCATGCCAGGCAGAAGACGGCCGGATACAAAGCCAGGTAGGCGCACAAAACAAGCATGCCGGTGACCGTCACATGGATCAGCCAAAAAAGGAGCGCGACGTTATAGACATAGCCGGCAGCAAGGCCCATGAAAAAAACCTGCGCCGTATCCCTGCGCTCGAGAGAAAAAAAGAGCGGCACGAGAGCGACCCAGGCCAACAACCAGATTCCCGGCCTGGGAAACGATAACCGCAGGAGGGCGGCGCTCAACAACGCCAACAGCCACGGCGCCCATTTCGATTTCATGAAACCCTCTTGCCAGCGCGAAAAAAACATGTTTCTCCCGTCGTCCCGGAAACAAATCCCCCAGCTTCAGCCGTTGGCGCCGCAGCACTTTTTGTATTTCTTCCCGCTGCCGCAAGGACACGGGTCGTTGCGGCCGACCTTGGGGCCTTCGTGCCGGACTGTCCTGGAAGGGGCGGACGCCTCCTCGCTGACTGCCCCGCCTTCATCCTCCTGCGACATGCGCACCTGGGCGCTCGTCGCTGACAAACCGCCGAACTCCCTGTGCTCCGTCTTCTGGGGTAAGGACGTAAAGACCCCTTTGAGCTCCTTTTGCTCAAGGATCTGCATGCGGAAGACGAGTTCCACAACCTCATCTTTGATGCATTCCATCATCTCGACGAACATGTTATAGGCTTCTTTCTGATATTCGATCAGCGGATCGCGCGCGCCGTAGGCCCTCAGGCCGATACCTTCCTTGAGGCAGTCCATACCGTAAAGATGGTCCTTCCAGCGGCTGTCGATCACATGAAGCATGACCATGCGCTGCATCGGCTCAAGCTTGTCTGCCCCAACTTCCAGCTCCTTCTTCTCCCAAACCTCCTGGGCTTTGGCCGTCAGTTCTTCTTTGACGCCGGCGGGTTCCAGGGCGGCGAGCTCTTCGGGATTGACCGCGATCCCCGGGCCGAATTTCTGTTTCAGCCACGCGTCCAACCCCGCCCAGTTCCAATCCTGAGGCATCTGCCCTTCCGGGCAGTAGGCGGGAATATTTCGCCCAAGGCAATCCCCTATCATTTCATAAAGGAAATCCTTCAGAGCCGCGGCGTCGCCTTCCAGGATCAAGCGGCGTTCGCTATAGACGACCTCTCTCTGTTTGTTCATGACGTCGTCGTATTCCAACAGGTGCTTGCGAATCTCGAAGTTGTAGGCCTCGACGCGGCGCTGGGCGTCTTCGATGCGGCGCGTGATGAAGACGTTCTCGATGACCATCCCGTCCTCGACGCCCATCTTGTCCATGATGCCGATGAGCCGGTCTGAACCGAAGAGCCGCATGAGATCGTCTTCGAAAGAGACATAAAACCGCGACGACCCCGGGTCGCCCTGGCGGCCCGAGCGGCCGCGCAACTGGTTATCGATACGCCTGGCCTCATGACGCTCGGTGCCGATGACATGCAGGCCGCCAGCTTCAACGACGCGGTCATGCTCCTTTTGGGCCTCTTCCCTGAGTTTCGCATAAATCTTTTCGTATTCTTCCCTGTAGGCGTCCATATGCGGCTCTATCTTCTGGGCCGCGAGGATGTTTTTGGCCATGTTCTGCGGATTGCCGCCCAGAAGGATGTCCGTGCCGCGGCCGGCCATGTTGGTCGCGATGGTCACAGCCTTGTGGCGGCCCGCCTGGGCGACGATCTGTGCCTCCATCTCGTGGTATTTGGCATTCAGGACATTGTGCGGGATGCCGATTTTTTTGAGCATGTTGGAAAGCATCTCGGATTTTTCGATGGAAATGGTGCCGACAAGGACGGGCTGCCCCTTGGCGTAGCAGGCCTTAATATCTTCGACGACGGCGTTAAACTTCTCGCGGGCGGACTTGAAGACCGCGTCGGAATAGTTGGTGCGCGCGAGGGGGCGGTTTGTCGGAATCACGACGACGTCGAGCTTATAGATCTGCTTGAACTCGTTGGCCTCGGTGAAAGCGGTGCCGGTCATGCCGGCGAGCTTGTCATAAATCCTGAAATAATTCTGCAGCGTGATCGTGGCCAATGTCTGGTTCTCGCGTTCGATACGCAGGTTCTCCTTGGCCTCCACAGCCTGGTGCATGCCGTCGGACCACCGGCGGCCCGGCATGAGGCGCCCCGTGAATTCGTCGACGATGATGACCTTGCCGTCTTTGACGACGTAATCCACGTCCCGCTTGAAAAGGTCGTGCGCCTTGATCGCCTGGATGATATGATGGGCCCATTCGCCGGAAAGGTCATCGTAAAGGCTCTTGATCCCCAGAAGCTCTTCGCATTTGGCCATGCCGCTTTCCGTCAGGTTGACGGTATGGTTCTTTTCGTCGACGACGGCGTCATAACCCGCCGAAAGGTCCTCCCCTTTGTATTTGGCGTCGATCTCGTCTTTCTCAAGGATCAGGCGCCGTTTCAACCTGGGGATGATGCGGTTGATGGTGTAATATTTGTCGACCGAATCGTCGGTGGGGCCGGAAATAATGAGGGGGGTCCTCGCCTCATCGATCAGGATGGAATCCACCTCGTCGACGATGGCATAATGAAGCGGCCTCTGGACCATCTGCCGGGGGTGCGTCACCATGTTGTCGCGCAGATAATCAAACCCGAATTCGTTGTTCGTGCCGTAGGTGATGTCGCAGTTGTAGGCGGAAATCTTTTCCTCAAAAGGCTGATCGTGCTGGATGACCCCGACGGAAAGACCCAGGAATTCATAGATCGGCCCCATCCACTCGCGGTCCCGCCGGGCCAGGTAGTCATTAACGGTCACGACGTGGACGCCGAGACCGGTCAGGGCATTGAGATACACCGGCAGGGTTGCGACGAGGGTCTTGCCTTCGCCCGTCGCCATCTCGGCGATGCCGCCGCGGTGCAGGACGATGCCGCCGATCAGCTGCACATCGAAATGGCGCAGGCCGATGGTGCGCACGGACGCTTCGCGCACGACGGCGAACGCCTCGGGCAAAATCTCATCCAGGACATCCCGGAGGATCTTTTTCTTTGGCTCGCCTTCCGCCTCTGCGTAGCCGGCGGCGCGCATCTGGTCGATGATCCTCTTTTTGAAAGCCGCGGTTTTGGCCTTCAGCTCGGCGTCCGGCAGCGCCTTCATCTGCGGCTCAAGGGCATTGATCTCCTCGACGACCAAAGAGAGCGTACGCAGCATGCGCTCATTCTGGGTGCCGATGATCTTTGAAAGGATAAAATTAATCACGTCTTGTCTTCATGTCCCGCAGGTAAATCTCGATGAACGGGTCGAGTTTCCCGTCGAGGACGCCATTGGCGTCGCCCGTCTCGTAGTCCGTGCGATGGTCCTTGACCAGATTGTAGGGATGTAAAACATAGGAACGGATCTGGGAACCCCATTCGATCTTCCTTTTCTCCTGGTGCTCCCGCGACATCTTCTCTTCCTGCTCCCGGCGCTTAAAGGCATAAAGCCGTGACTTGAGGATCCCCAGGGCCACCTGTTTGTTCTGGTGCTGGGAACGCTCGTTCTGGCACTGCACGACGATGCCGGTCGGCAGATGCGTGATCCGTACAGCCGAATCCGTCGTGTTGACGTGCTGGCCGCCCTTGCCTCCGGCGCGATAAACGTCGATCCGCAGGTCTTCGGGCCTGATCTCCACTTCGACATCACCTTCGAATTCCGGGATCACGTCGACGGAGGCAAATGACGTATGCCGCCGCTTGTTGGCGTCGAAGGGCGAGATCCTCACCAGGCGGTGGACGCCAACTTCCGGCCGCAAGTAGCCGTAAGCGTATGCGCCGCGGACGATCATCGTCACGTTCTTGGTTCCCGCCTCTTCCCCGGGGAGGATGTCCGTCACCGTCACCTCAAAGCCGTGCCCCTGGGCCCAGCGGGTGTACATGCGCAAAAGCATCGACACCCAGTCGCAGGATTCCGTGCCGCCGGCCCCGGCATTGATGCTGAGGATTGCGTTGTTGGCGTCATATTCGCCGCTAAAAAGTGTAAGAAATTCGAGGCGATCCAGCTCTTCTTTCAGGGCATTGAGATCAGCATCAAGATGGACCAGGAAATCCTCTCCCTCGTCTCCGGAAATATGGAACAACTCTGATGTTTCCTTGAGGCGGCGCTCGAGCTTATGCCAGGATTCCGAGATATTCTTGAGGGCCTTGAGGTTCCGGACGACATGATTCGCTGCCGAGGGATTCTGCCAGAAAGCCTCATCCGTCATCTTCGCCTGCAGCTCGGCGATCTGACGGTCTTTGTCATCGACGTCAAAGATACCCCCGGAGTCTTTCGAGGGTTTCCTGGACAAGCGTTATCTTCTGTGCGATATCTTCACGCATATGTCAAACTCATCCCTGTCCTTACATTTAGCTATAAATGAAGACTTATTTTAACGCATAGCCCGCTTCACATCAACCTCTTAATGCCTTTTATTTCAAGATCCAGGTCTTCGCGGCTGTCGGCATACCTATAGGCCTCCTCGACTCCGATCTTGCCTTCTTTGACGAGTTTGGCCAAAGACTGCTTGAAGCTCTGCATACCGAACAAGGCGCCTTCTTCCAGAAAACGGGTGATATCGGCAAAGGCGCCTTCGCGCAGGAGACGGCTGATGGTCGGCGTCAAGAGCATCGTCTCGCAGGCGGGGACGCGGCCGGAACCATCGGCACGCGGCACGAGGCGCAGGGAGACAACGCCTTTAAGCAAAAACGAAAGCTGCATGCGGATCTCCGCATGCTGATGCGGCGGGAAGAAATTCAAGATGCGCTGGGCGGTCTGGGCAGCGTTAACCGTGTGCACGGTGCTCAAAACAAGGATACCCATCTCCGCGGCGTTGAGGGCGGCGGACATCGTGTCGAGGTCGCGGATCGTACCGATAAAAATGACGTCAGGGCTCTGCAGCGTCACCTGCCTTAAGGCGACGGGATAAGACGAAACATCCAGGCCAAGCTCCCTCTGGTTGATGACACTCTTCTTGTCCGTAAAGGTAAATTCGATAGGGTCCTCGACGGTCAAGATGTGTCTCGCCTGGGTCGTATTCATGTATTCGATCATGCTGGCGATCGTCGTGGATTTGCCGTGGCCTGCCGGACCCGTCAAGAGGATCAAGCCGCGCCTCTCCTGGGAGAGACGCTCCAGGACGTCTTTGGGAAGATTGAGGGCGTCGAAATCCGGGACGGCTTTTTTAATGCGGCGCATGACGATCGACGGCACACCACGCTGCATGAAGATGCTGACGCGAAAACGGTCCAGCCCGGAGGAAACAGGCTTTCCTGTTCCGCTCAAGGAAGGGCCCAGCCCAGGAGGGGCGGGTCTTCCTGTTCCGCTTAAGGAAGGACCCAAATCTTCGGCATCCATGGCAAAATCCGTATCGAAAACATTCTGGAGCATCTTTTTGTGGGTCTCATCCGCAATTTCGGCAACGATGTGCTGAAGGTCTGCGGCCCCCAGGACCGGAAAATCCATCAAAGGCACCAATTCCCCGTAGACACGCAAGTAAGGCACATTGTCGACCTTGAGGAAAACATCCGAGGCATCCCGGTCGCACATCACCCGCAAGATATCTTTGATTTTCATAAGCTCTCCTTAATCCCGTCTCTGATGGGATTAGGCCCTCCGCCATGTGGAATGCGGAGGCCTACCCCCTTGTGGGGTTAACTCCGAGCGTATCTTGGAAATATCTGGATGCACCTGGCCCCATCTGAAGGGCCAGTGTTCCGCTTTCTGCGGAACCCGTCCGAACCTGGCCCGGTTTCCGGGCCGAGCGAGGGCTGGTCTGGCCGCCCTTGGCCGAAGGCCGAGGGCAGGCCGAGACAGATATTGCCAAGATGCTTACGCGAGGAGTAACGTTCATCCCTTAAGAGCAGCCGGTAGATGTCTACTTTTTTTGGCCCTGCGGAATTTTCTTTCTTGCTCAAGAAGCCTTAATTTTTTGGCGAGGCCGCCCCTGAACCCGCCGAGCGATCCGTCGGAAGCAACCACGCGGTGACACGGCACAAAAGGCGCATAGGGATTTTTGTTCAACGCATTACCCACGGCGCGGCTGCTTTTGGGTGAGCCGATACGCCGCGCGACCCAGGCGTAAGAACGGGTCTCGCCCAGCGGGATCTCCATGGTCGCCGCATAAACGGCTTTTTGAAAAAGAGTCAATTTATGACGCATTTTTAAAACTCCGATATCCAATTTCCAATGACCAATCAATCTCTCATGCATCCATGCCTGAACTTTGTCATTGGTTCTTTGGTCATTTATTCGTCATTCGGATTTTGCCATTGGTCATTCGCCCGTTATTCTTCCATCATCTTCTTATTTCTCAGCAGAATGTGATATTTTCTGGCAAACCGGTGCGCCTCGTCGCGGACCGCCTGGATCAGCCGCAGGACAGGACTGGAGCGTTCCAGCGCCAGCGGCTTCGGACGCATACCAGTATAAATCAATTCCTCCTCTTTGGCGATAGCAATGATGGGAAGCGCGAGCCCTCCTGCCCGCAAGGCCCTCTGGGCGGCCGCCAGGTGGCCGGCGCCGCCGTCGATAACAACAAGGTCAGGCAGGCTCAAGCGTTCCTCCAGGAGCCGCCGGTACCTGCGGCCGACGACCTCGCGGATCATGGCATAATCGTCGATCCCGGCGACGGCCTTGATGCGGAAACGGCGGTAATTGTCCTTGTCCGGCTTGCCTTCAAAAAAAGACACCATCGACCCCACGGCCTCTCCCCCTGCGGTATTGGAAATATCGAAGGCTTCGATCCGGCGGGGCTCTCTCTTCAATCCCAGCCGTATCCAGTCATCCTCCTTCTGCGGTCCCCGGAGCGGACTTTTTTTCATGGAAACAAGGATGCTGAGCGCCTCCAACTGGTCGCGCAGTTTCGCCGCCTCTTCAAAACGCTCGCGGGCCACAAGTGCCTGCATGCGACGCGAAAGGTCTTCAATCAGTTCCGTGTCTTTCTGGGTCAGAAAATCCTCCAGCGACCGGATGATCGTCCGATAACGCCTGCGGCCGATCCTGCCCTGGCAGGGACCGGGGCACAACCCCAGATCAAAATTCAGGCAGGGTTTTTTGGGAAACCTGCGGCAGCTGCAGAACGGAAAACTCCTGCGCAGGATCTTGAGCGCCCGACGCAAAAGAGACGCGCTCGTATAAGGGCCGAAAAGATCCGCCTCGTCCATCAGGCGGCCGCGCCTGCGGCCGATAAAAACACGGGGGAAAGTTTCGTGTGTCACGACGATATACGGATAGCTCTTGTCGTCTTTTAAGCTGATATTGAACCGGGGCTGGTATTTCTTGATGAGATCGGCTTCCAGAAGCAGCGCCTCTCGTTCCGTCGGCACCTGCCGATACGAGATGTCTTCCGCATAGGACATCATGACGTCCGTCTTCAGGCCGGCACCGGCGGCCGGGGGACGGCGGTTAAAATAGGACGCCACTCTTTTTTTGAGCGAAACCGCCTTGCCGACATAAATGATCTCACCGGCGTGGTCTTTCATGAAATAGACGCCCGGGGAATCCGGAAAACTTCTTATTTTTTCCTTATCAACCATAACGCAAGCCTTTTAAGTTCGCCGACGCCGAGCAGCCATAACAATCCCACATAGACCACGCAGGCCGCAAGGGCTGAGGCACACAGAGAAACGAGGGTGGCGCGGGAAGCAAAAACATTCTGCCAGACAAAGAATGCGGCGGCCGCGCATCCCGCAGAAGCCGCCAGGACACGCACGAACAGCCCTTCCAGGAGAGGACAGATCCTGTACCCCGTGCGTCGCCTGACATGCCGATACAAAAGATAAAAATTTAAAGATGCGGAGATGCTGCTGGCCAAAGCGAGCCCCGCGATCTTCATGCCGAAGACAAAAATGAAAAGTGCATTCAGGACAATATTGGAAACCAGTGCGGCCGCGGACGTCTTCACCGGCGTCAGCGTATCCTGGAGCGCGTAGAAAAAATGAGACAGAAACCGCACCCCCACATACGACACAAGACCCAGACCGTAAAAGAAAAGCGCTGTCGTCGTGATCGAGGCGGAATAAGCCCCGAAACTGCCGCGCTCAAAGACCGCCGTCACCACCGGACCGGCAAAAACCAGGATCCCAACCGCCACAGGCAACATCGCCAATATGAGGCTCTTGAGACAGACATCCAGGATCCGGTTCATGGCGGCGGCATCCTTACGCGCCGCGTGGGCGGACATCTGCGGGAGCGCGGCATTCGAGACGGCGACGCCGAAAATGGCAAAAGGAAACTGGATGATCCTGTTGGCGTAATAAACGGCCGCAATCGCCCCCTCGCCGGCATAGGCGGACAACGAGGCAAAGATCGTATCTACGAAAATATTCATCTGATAGATGCTCGTGCCGACGAGGCGCGGAACGATCAGGCGGCCCACCTTGACAACGCCTTCCTCTTTCCAGAAATGCGTCGTCTCCGACTGCCATCGCAGGGATACGCCGCGGCGCATAAGAGACGGCATCTGCATGGCGACCTGAGCAATCCCTCCTAAAAGCGTAGCCAGGGCCAAGAGGTAAATCTGGAAAAAGCTATCCTGCCTGATAAAAAGCGCCAGACAGGCGATCAAGACGCAGTTAAAGACAACGGGGGAGGCCGCCGGGACGGCAAACGATTTCATGGCGTTGGCGACAGACATCAAATACGCCGAAACAACCACAAGGACAAGGTAGGGAAAAAGGATCTGTGTCAGGCGGATGGTCAGATGGAGCTTGGCGGGATCTGCCGCAAAACCAGGCGCGACCACATGTATCAAGGGGTTGGCCAAAATGATCCCCGAGACCGCGATGATCAAAGAAATGGACAAAACGAACGTAAAAAGGCTGTTGACAAGCCTCTGGAAGTGCTGCCGGCTCCTGACGGCCAGGTATTCGCAGAAAACAGGCACAAAAGCGGCATTCCCCGCCCCCTCTCCCAGGATGTCCCGGAACATGTTCGGGATGCGGAAAGCGACGAAAAAAGCCTGGGCCGCCGGCCCTGTCCCGAAAACACCCGCAATCAGGACGTCGCGCACAAACCCCGTGATGCGGGAAATAACCGTCATCGCACTGATGGCGGCGGCTGATTTGAATATCGTCTTGTGTTCACTCATGGCCTTGACAGCGCCCAACGGCATTTTCTACTATTGACAATGGCGGCCTTCTATGATATAAAACCCCTTACTTATCGTCGGCCGCAAACCTTGGCGGATCCGCTAAAAAAGGTCTAATAAGGAGTCAAAAGCTATGCCACAAAGAAAATGCGCATTAAAACGCCTGAGAGTCGATAAAGCAAGGGCCCAGGCGAACGCAGAGAAAAAGTCGGAACTCAAAAAAGAGATCAAGAATTTCCGCTCCCTCATAACCCAGGGAAAGACCGATGAAGCCAAAGCCCAGTTGAAGGTCGTCTGCGCAAAGCTGGACCGCGCGGTCAGCAAGGGCATCCTGCACAAAAACACAGCTTCCCGGCGCAAGTCCTCTCTTACTCTCTCTCTAAAGAAGAAAGCTTAACCACCAGGATTTCCAGGATTGCGTGATTACGCGCGTATGCGGATACGGAAGACTTGAGCTTCCGGTCCGCATCGAGCATGAGCTTGACCCCCCGTGCATACCCCTTAGGCCCGATTTTTTTTTGAGAAAAAAATCTTTCCCACTGCCAGGAAAGCCCTCCAAGGATCTTCTCTGTCCGCTCCCGATGACGCAGCAATTCCTCAAGGATCTGCAGGGCCCGGCCGGCCTGCTGTTCCGTGATGCAGCGGCCCAAATCAAAGACGTTCAACGGCACATCTTCCTTGAAACGCACGAGGCGCGCGCCTGCGCCTTCGAGCGCCCTGATGAGATCCTGCGTCTCAGAAGACATATCGCCGCGCGCCTCGGGGATATCGATGACGATAATGGTCTTCTGCGGTTTGGCGGCGATATTCCTGACAAGGGCCTCCCGCAAAGACTTCCCCAGTTTGTGCGCCATGCGCAAAACCAGGAGACGCGCGCGGGCACCTTCCGTCGGCAAAAGAGAAAGGCATTCCTTAAAGTCTTGCGGGGAGAGCTGATGGTCGTCGCCGTAAAGAAGCGTCGCGTTCAGGTCGCGAAGTTCAGGCGGGAATAATTCTTTGGCGATGAGCTCAAGTTTCTCGTGCTTGTGCAGCTCATCGGAGCCTACAAATAGATAGGCGGCTGGCGCTACCATGCTTCAACGGTGGTCTCCACGATCCTTCGGGCAAGGTCGATCGAAGCATCCTGGACAGCCTGGGATTCCGAGGTAGCCATGGTGCCGCTCACGAAATACGTCGCATCGCCGGCGAAATCGTTCTTCTCCCAGAGCACCTTGCCGGTCCTGTTCTCGACAAGCTTGATATTGACGAAAAGCGTCACGCGGTATTCTTCAGGGTTATCGTCTCCCGAGGCCGTACGCAGGGTTTCCCGGCGGTAATTGACCAGGGAACCCGAAAGGACCAGATCCGCGTCTTCCCGCTGGGCGGTCCTGAGGGACCCTTCGAAATTAAAACGGTCGACGACGGCATTGGTGATCTTGTTTTCCAATAAAGGAAAATAGGTACGGAACCGTGAGCCCTCGGCATACTCAGAGGTCGTGTTGATCTTGTTGACAAAAGGTTCGACATAAACCGTCTTATAACCCGCCTCGGTGATATAGCCGCGGGTGGTATAGCCGCATCCGCAGCTGGTCAAGGCAAGGGCCGCGGCACAGACCATCAAAGACAGACGTCTCATTTTTTCTTCTCCTCCAGGGCCTGCAGCCGTTCTACGGATTTTTTCGCCCAGACGGAACTGGGATAATTGTCAACGACATACTGATAATAAATCTTGGCGCTGTCGGGAGCCTTCTGTTTTTCATAAAACAAGCCGACTTCATAATTGGACTGGGCCTCTTTATCCCGAAGCTCATCGA